>Ga0222712_10000344_pt1 | contig 64016 bp, 76 predicted proteins | sample C33_657DmetaG_FD_165043 | JGI IMG/M metagenome (GOLD analysis project Ga0222712, IMG submission 165043) | Estuarine water microbial communities from San Francisco Bay, California, United States - C33_657D | ecosystem: Environmental > Aquatic > Marine > Unclassified | place: USA: California... | reverse complement strand
ACTAGCAAAGGTATTGTAATGAAAAAAGCCTCCGTAAATAGAGGCTCTAAATCAGATACAGCGGGAGACAAAAGAGCTAGGGGCGGAAAGAAGTAAATTCGTTGTGAATTATTCCGTGAATAATTCCGCTGTATTCAGGATATGTTTCAACCCCATCTTTCTTATGGGGAATCCAAGACTTACATATAAATGGCTTAGTCTTTTCTAATACTCGCATAGTATTTAAATATTGTTTAGAATCTAAAAATACAGCATCTAATATTATATACTTGTCGTTACTTGTATAAACGGTAAATGGGATAGATTCGTATTCTAGTATTTGTCCTGTGTGTGGCTTTAACGAATCTTTAAATCGTTTTAGGGCTACCGATATTCTGTATCTTGTTTGTTGTTCCATTATTTTTGTTCGTTTAAAGGCAATAGTCCTAATGATACAAGGCATTCAAAAACAGATTTTAAATCAAACGCTGTTCCCCCTATTCCATAGTGTGCGTATCTCATTCCACATCTAAAGTATAGGTTTTCTGTAATTTCAATTTGAGCCATATCCCCACAGATTGTCCACCTATCTTCATCCCATTCGTATGTAATCTGGTCGTAGAATTCGTCAAATTTTGAACCAACTTCGCCTTGTTCATTAAGTCGGCTATGCCATCCCATAGCAGAACAGAATATTTGCTTTATTTGAGCTTCATTTAAATCTTTTACTTTCATTTTGTTTATTTTTGTTCGTTTAAAATTTCTTCATATAATACTTTCTTGTCCAACCCCTCTATCCTTGGCGGCTTGTATAGCCCCATAACATCAATAGCTTTGACTAGATAAGCCGAAAACACCTTAAGGTCAGATATTACCACCAAGGCAATTATATCGTCAGCAGAGGGCAAGCAAACAAGTTTGTCGGTAGGTTGGAACACCCAAGAGTTTTCTTGGTCCCTAACACTCATACAGGACTTGACGTGGATAGGAGTCTTCTCGTCTACAAATAGGTCAGCATCAAACGACTTCCTCTTAACTGAGTATATCATTATATCAGGCTGAGTCACTACCCTGTCCTTTTCTACTAAGAAGTTATACACCGCAAACTCCGCCATCTTGCCTATGTATATGTCTGCCTTTACCTTGAGCTCATTAGTTTGCTTACGTTTGTCGTACGTACTCTTATTGCTAAAGTATACGGCATCCGCAAATGCATTACATAAAGACTCTTGGTATAAAGTCGGCGGGATTAACTCTACTTTAGTTATTTGCATAGGATATAATTGAGAATGTCATCTTATAATGCTTCTTTCCCATAGTGAGTACAGGAACAATAGTTACACTCTTGCAGAACTTCTTGGTGTCGTCTGTAAGAATATCAATATGTCTAAGGAAGTCCTCGCCAATCTTAATTAATATAATGGTGTTGGTAGGGTCTAACCTTGAATTGTACTCAAGCCGAACAGAGTACTCGTTAATCTTTCTGTATTTACCTGTTAGCAATTTTCCAAATAGAGAATGGAATTGGTCTTTAATTTTGTTACGTATTGTCCAATGCTTACCTGCAAAGAACTTGTTTAATGACACGTCTATGTCGTGCCACTCAAATACAATTTCATCTGCCATTTTTTAGTCTTGATTTAAATTCATCTTCTACGTCTTTCCAATAACACTTATCATCAAAACTTGCATAATTTGCATTTTCTGCTAACTCGGTTAAAAAATAAGAGATAATGTAGCGTACCCCGTACTCTTGGGATAGCCTCATTATCTCTTCTAGCTTTTCAGCTGGTTTTAGATTACTAGGATTTGTCAATGTATTCTTATTTTCTTTTGGTTGACTGTAAGTATCACATCAAGTGAAGCGTCAATTCCATTGGAGGCAAGGTGTCTTACTATCTTACTTAGTAGGAAGAACCCTAAGCCCTTTACGTTGTTCTCTAGTCCTGATACCTGCTGTACTTTATTGAATCCAGATACCTTAGCAAAGGCTGCTTGGGTCATCCCTAACTCTGTTCTAATATCTTTTATAATATTCATAATTTGATTTTTCGTTTTTCTCAGCCTGCTTTTGTTTCTCAAACTTGTCCTTAGCTTGCTGTATTTTTGTTTGGTGGTGTAAATCTAGTTGGTTGTAGATATGCTGGTACACCTGATTAAATGTTCTTTCCATAAGTTTAGCTTGTTAAACGGTGTGAGCCGTAGGTGAGCATTATTATTTAATTGTTACACGAACTGATGTTGAACTTGTTTTAACAGGTGGGTAGAACTCTTTTGTCTCTCCTGTCTCCTCGTCTACTACGACAAGTTTACCTTTAAGACTCTTAGCCATAGCCTCGATTTCTTTTAGTTTCTTAGTCTCCAAGTCTACCACTTCTTTTTGAGATAACCAAGATGGAGTTGCACTATAATCATTCTTAACTCCTGTCTCTATTACCTTTAAAGATGCACCTAGTATCTCAGCCTCCTGCTTGTCAAAGTTACTTAACTCAGAGATTGCGTAGTCCTTAAGTCCCTTCTCTAATTCCTCTAGCACATATATATATTTTCTACATATAGCTAAGTCGTTCAAAGGCTCTCCCCCGTTGAAGGCTAACTCCTGAATATAGGAGCTAACCATCGAGGATAATCCTTCCTTGTCCGCCGAGACAATTGGGTTTGTTTTAAGTAATGCTAGTTCGTTCATATCAGAAGGGAAGAGTATCAATTTCTTTCTCTAATACAGGCTCTGCAAATATTGGTTGAAACGTTTCAGCCTGAGGAACCTCCTCGTGAGATACTTCTTGTGAAGCCTTGCGTGAGTCTAGGTATGCTTTCAGCAAATCATAAGCCGCCTCAGCTTTCTCGCTTACATCTAGACCAATAGCACCACCTAATGTGAATGTAGGAGTTGTGTACTTAACTGCTCCCTTCTTTCCTTCAGATGCTGACTTAACTTCGATTACGTTGCCTAAGAAAGCCTTGCGATTGTCCTTAGTAAAGTCAGACCAAGTCATCAAAGCTGAACCCTTTAAAGAGATATTAACAATCTCGTTGTCAACAAATGCGTAGATGCTAACACAGTAGTGACCACCTAATGACTGGATTTTTAACTTAATGTCTTGGTAGATACCTTTAGCCAAGTCCCCTCCTTTAAATGCTCTTACGTTTAGTTCTTCGTTCTTAGTAGAACGCACCTCGTTAGAATAGATTCCTGAGGAAGATGAGTCGTGCCATCCCTTAACTGTAGACATCTCGTCTAAGTGAATTAATGTTAACGGTAGAGTTAACTTCTTGTTCTCCTTTGTTTCCTTGTCGTAGAAGGTAAAACATTTGTCGTTGGACGACCAAGATAAGTACTTCTTAACTGGTGACTCAACTGTTGTGCGATAAGCGTCTGCTCTTGACATAATTTGTTTTGTTTAGTTTAAATTAATATTGATAGTTACTTTCTGGTGTAGCAAATTGAGATAGGTACGCTACTTTAAACGTTAGCTTCTCTACTCTTCTTTGTACAGGTGCTTTAAGGTTTCCGTTTGATAAACGATTCTTTGGATTAGATACGATAGCCTCTGCCTTGCAGAGCACATCGCTGTATGTTTGTTTTTTCATTTTCTTGTTTGGTGTTACAAAGTTAACTATTTTATTTATAATTCAAAACATTTACATAAATTATTTTTCAAGGTACAAAAAAAGACACCCCGTAGAACAGGATGCCTTTCTGACAATTAAACCATTTTAACCCTTATTATCTGTGCCAAGTATATTTAATATTAATTGGCGGTTTTTCTTCGTTTGGTTCAGGTACATCGCTATCTGCAACTCCTATGCCATACTTATATTTTAGCCTTCTATTTTTATCCTCCACTTCTATTTCTTTCCATTGCTCCTTAATCATAGACTGAGTTTTAAATGCCCGAAGCTCCTCTTCCATAGCCAACATATCTTTTCTTAATCTCTTAAGATATAGTGCCATATCTAAGCACTCCTCGTATGCGTGTTGTACCCAATCGGAAGCTATTAAGTCTTCTCTGTCCATTGTTTTGTTGTACTTGGCTAGACCTAGCTCTGCTCTAGATGCAATGTCCTTAATGACATCAAATACAATACTGTCTGTAAACGTTGTTACGTTCTCGTTACTCGTTGATTCCATAATCTTTAAAGATTTCGTTTATTTTGTCTGATAGTTCTGATACTAATGTTGGTTCGATGTGTTGTAGTTGTAATCCTTTTCTAAAGTAGTACTCCATAAAGCGAGTGCTATTAACAAAGTTATCTAACATATCCGCCTTGTCTTCTTCTGAGAACTCCTTTGCGTCAAACACAATGTCAATGCTTTTCTCTAGCTCCCTTGCTAGCTGGTTTGTTATCATCTTAACCTTGTTAAAATTAAACTTAGAGGAGCTTACATTCTCTTCTATGTAGTCCCGCAGGTGCGAACATAATGTGAAGTACGTTACCATATTCTGGATTTCTTTACTTTCCTTGTTAGTCATAACTATTGATATATACTTTAATTGTTCTAAAATTTATTGTCCCTCCGTTCTGTTTAAAAAATTCGATGATAGTGGTGTACGGAATTCCAAGCATTGTAACCTCCTGAATAAACATTGACCTTGCCTTGATAATCCAAGTACGTTTGCCGTACTTAAAGAACTCGTCTACTAGTGCGTCGTTGTGCCTGCGTTTGACCCTAAGCATATACTTCTTTCTTACTTTATGTAGGTACTTGAAGTCCTCTTCTTGGTTTCTTATCTTAGTCACGTGGTACATCCTATCCTGTCTTTTGTGCATCACAATCCAACCTCCTGTCTTTAACTTGACCCTTATCTTGCCCTGACATTCCTTGCAGATAAACGACCTACATATCAAGGGTTCAATGAACTCCTCGTCGTATAGGAGCTTACAGTAGGGGCAGTGTAGGTTGTCCTTCCTCATCTCTTGTTTGGATAAAATATATACACCTGTCTGCTCCCTTTTCAGGGGTAAACTCTAGGTACACCTGTTTAAATGTGGACGGTACAGCTATAACCCTATGGCAACTATCTGACGACGGGCATTCGGTGTTCTGACATTTAACTATATGTTCCTTACTCATCTTCTTTTTTAATTAAGGTCTCGTAGAAGTGTTTAAATACCCTTAGTCTATTATAGGCTCCGTGAAGTTCAGCTCCCTTGCAGTGCTTAATTCTTTCTACCTGAACTGCCACAAAATGGCGGTCGTCTAAGATTGTTTCCCCTTTTTTATGATTGAAGACCTCTGAGGTTTCTTTGGAAGCGAGGTACTTTTCGCCCCAAGCAATCGCCATCTGATGGTATTTTTCATTTTCTGCAGCCATAACGGTATCATAAATTCGATAAAGTGTCCCTTGATAATTGGTAGCTTTTTGAAGCCAGCCCTGATTGAGAACGGAACCCAATTGGCTTTAGTATTAATTCCATATATCCCCCAACCAAATACTCTCACACAGAAGGTATCCTTGGACTTGTACCAGATAATTGTTTTAGGATTAAGCCACCTCATATAGTTCCTCTTTTAGTTTAGCAAAGGTAGCTGCTGTAGTCTTAATCCAACCTCTTCTCATTAAAAAAGCTTCAATTCTGTCGCTCACTGCCCCTAATAAGTTGTAGTGATGCCCGTTCTTTCCGTAGTAAGAAACCTTTAAGTCGTTGTAGTCCACGACACAGACCTCGTCGTCTAGTCGGTAATGCATTAATTTAATTTTCTTTGTCATAAGATTAATTTATTAAACGTTGTATTCATAAGATTAATTTATTAAACGTTGTGAGCCGATAGGTGAGCATTTTTTTGTTTTTTTAAGCTACACCTTTACTTTTTTGTGATTTTGTTAAGCTATACCTTTGCTTTTTTTGTGGGTTAATTATAAAATAATGTTGTGTGTTAATTATACCTTAAAGCGTATAATTATTCAAAATATTAAATGTCTATACCCGATTGCATATAATCTCAGTAGTATTACTACCAAAATCTGTCACAAATATACGCCTATATATGTTACGAAGTTCTGTCACAAATCTACCCTAACTTTGTTACACCAGATGTTGGATTTTCCCCTCATTATATGGCAAGACCCCAATTACTGTTGGAATTTTCCATCATCATAACATTAAATATGTTTTACAATATGGCGTACATTTATAAAATGTAATCAATCAAGCATCGCCGAAACTATACTCCGAGTCACTTGGTCTTCAATATTCTTTCTAGCCCTTTCGTACGCTACAGCAATCTCAATATCTGTAAAAAGATATGGGTTGTATTGCCCGTTGCTGTTTAATATGACCGCCTGATAAGTTTCATTTGCTCCTGCTTTTTTGCCCTGATTCTTAACCACGACAAGTTTACCTACTCTTGTTTTTATCATTTTATTTATTGTTTATTGTTAAAATAAATTACTATTAGCTTTATCAATTTCTTTATCTGAAACCAATACTTCGCCTTCGTCTATAATCCAATCGTTTATTTGCTCCTCAGTAAAGGTTACCCCAACTAATAAGGTCTTAAACGCTTGAAAGTATTGGTCTAAATCAATATCCCAGTTGTCAAATTCGATTGACATTGTTGTGCCGTTTGCCGACAAACTTAATTTTGTTTTCTTTTCTATCATTTTCTTTTATGTTTTACTCTCGTTTAAGATATAAAAGTAATTCTTACTCTCGTTGATTTAAGGTGGTTATTCGGTATTTCCGAATTACTGCTTTATTTAATTATTTAAATAGTTATTCAATCTTGTTACTATTGTCTCTTTTGTTGTCCCCCACAATCTGCTGAACGTGAAGGGTTTCATTTTATCAGAACGATAGTAATCGTCGCTCATCTCAAAGAATTCAATGACTGCGTAGTGCGAACTGCTATTGGCTCTCATTACTAGTAGGTTTATTGTTCCATCTAATTTAAGATATGGGATGCCGTGTAAGTCTAGGTACTTCTGTATCTCCTTGCTTGCCTTAATTTGTCCCCTCATCGTCGTAGCTTAGTAAAAAGTTCTTAATCAATGTGTCTAAAGTAATTCCTAGTCGCATACCATCAGGTTGTCTAGGTACAAATACCGCTCCCTCTTCATCTCCTGTGAGCCTTATGTATTTGTTTGCATAAGAGTCGAATTTCTTTAGAAGTTCTCCCTTAGTAATGAAGGACAGGTTATTTATCTTAGCCCCTTCCTCGTACCCACGATAGTAGGCGTCTCTGATACAAATCTCTGCCTCTTGAACTAGGTCTTCTACGACCTCTAATTGCTTTTCCATAAGATTAATTGTTTGTTTGATTATCTAACATTAAGCGTAAGCCGCAATCTTTCTTGCAGGTGCGGTGTATCCTGTTTTCTCAAATTCTGCTATCCAAATAAGTTCCTTGGTCCATTCCCCGTCCTTCTTCATAGGCTGTAGCCTGAAGTGCCCTCTAACATTGAACCCGTCTGACTTAACTAGATTGGTAAACCACTTGCTATCTAGGTACGTTAGTTTAAGTTTTGTTTGATTAACGTACTTACATAAGATTCCCTTGGTCTTAGAATTCGGCAACAGAATCTTAGTCTCGACTTGTGCGTAAGATTTAAACATAGCAAGTGCTAATATCTTACCATATTGTCTATAAATCCAAGACTCAAGTGTCTCATTTTCTTTTTCTAAATTTATAAATTGGCTTATCCATCCAGATTGATAATCTAATTCCGAATTATTAATATAATAAGCTATTGGAATCCCGTCATTACTAAACATATAAAATGCTAGCTCAGCATGAGGGCTTCCTTGGCTTACGATTTGCCTAACCATATAAGTAAATCCGTCGTATACATAACATCCTTTAATAGAAAAATCAAACTTATCATCTCTAAAAATATCTGCAGCCAATTCTATCAGTTTTTTTTGTGCTTTTTGGGCAGCCTCTGCAAATGGTTCTGTTATTATATTTATTTCTGACGAAAAATCTTTATAATACAAATTCCAATGTTTATTGAAATCAGGAAAACTTGTATGAACAAATAGATTGTCTATTGCTAACGTAGGTATTGTTCCTAAGCTACCATTATGTAGCTTTTCTAGTATAGGATGGCTTCTATGGCTTATTTTCATTATTTCTTTTTGTTTGGTGAGTGAAATTAAACATTATTATTTATAATTCAAAATGTTTACTTAGTTTTCTTTACGTAGTTGATAAGTAGTTGTATTATTTCTTGGTACTCCTTGCATTCAATGATGTTGTAGTCCTCCTGTTCTTCGTGCAGGTGCACCAGAAAGCACTTCCCTATCTTGATGTCGGTATTCTTTTGGATGATATACTTGTACAAGTTTAGTTGTATTGAGTAGGTCTCAAGCTCGCACTCGTGCAAGAAATTTAGGGGTGCTTTGAGTCGTGTCCTGAACTTAGAGAACTCGTTGATTTCCTTGTTAGTCTTGTAGTCCCAGATTTGATATTCATTGTACTTGTCGTTCCAAAACAAACAGTCAACCATCCCACCAATCCCTATCTCGGCATCCCCAATAACTAGCTCCATTGCTACAGGTATTAGGTTCTTCTTAGCCTTCAAATAGAAGTTATGGAAGTGTGCCTTGCACGCATCTAATCTCTCAGCCATTGCCCCCTCGCCGAATCTTTCTGTGTAGATAGTGTCGTCGTACGGATACACCTTGTTCTGCCAATAGTTCTCAGCGTAGTTATGCAGGAGCGTTCCTTTTGTGCGAGCAAAGTCTCCCTTGTATGCCCAATCAGATAGCACCTCGTCGACAGGAATATTCTTCTTCTTGGCTGACTTGGTTGCAGTGCCCTGCTTGTCGAACTTTACTTTGAACTGCTCAATAAATGCAGTACCTGATATAAGTTCCTGCTCTCCGATAAAATACTTATGGGGTGCGTCGTGGTACTTAATGATATTAAACTTTGCTAACTCTTTAAATACATTCATTCTTATAGAGGTTTAATTTGTTTTTTGATTTCTTCTATCTTGTCATTCATATTCTTTATCTTAACCTCATATCTTTTGATTTGCCTTTGCAATAATTCATTAGGAGATGAATGAAGCACTGACTCATCAAAGTCTCTATACCTATCTTTTTCGTTGGTAATTAATCTTGGTAGAATATTAAACATTGTGTCAACTGTATATCTTATTATGTGATTGCCTCCAAAAAAGGTAATGTTAATATCTTTCACATATCCCTGATTACATGATTCCTCGTTTCCAAAGTAAATGTAGTCGCCTATGTTAAATTTAGTTTCTATTGTCATAAGATTAATTTATTAATCGGTGTGAACCGAAGGTGAGCATTTGTCTTATTTTTTAAAGTGTTTCATTAACCAGTATGCCATCCGCTTAGCCCCTTCTTCTAAGCCTTGGTAATGATTGCGTTGCATTACAAAATAGTTATGAGCAATGCTTTCTGCTTCATCGCAAATATCATCGTCACTTGGTAGTTCGATGGGGGTTAGATTAGTCATACTTTTAAGAGTTTCTCTTACGACATCCTTCCAGCATCCCATACAGAATGCCCCATCGCATTCTCTATTCTCAGGCAAAGTAGCTTTTTGTAGTTGAGCCATCAGTTCGTTTACTTGTTCTTCTGTGTATAATCTCATTTGTCTTGTTGTTTAAAAAAATTCTCTTATATGCTGAAATACAGACTGTGGTCTTTCCCAATTTTGGTATGCATCTTTTACTGCTTCCTCAAAGTACTTTTTGAATACAGGAACTGCTGTTGGATAATCTTTGAAGAAATTAGCTAGACCAATATAATCTTGTAGGTGATATAATTCTCCGTGGGAATTGCTTTTAAATATTCTTTCTTCATATTCTTCAATGTTAAGAATCTTTAATGCTTCCTTAAATGTCATTTGCTTAGTTTCCATTTGTCTTGTTGTTTATAATGTTATCTAATTCATTAACAATTCTTATTAATGCTTCTCCTGCCTTTCGGTCTTTTATCTCATCTATTCGATGCGAGTTTAAAGCATACCATTTCTTTTTCATTTTCTTTAGTATGCTCATAGTTGTAATATTTCTGATTTTACATCTCTCCAGTAATTTGTTGGGAATATTACATTTTCATATAAGCCTTGTGCTTTTGCTCCAACATCTTTAGCCCATGGGTAGGTAGGATTTGATTTAATTATTTCGTCAACTGCAATTAATGCACATTTTTTAGCTGATTCTTTATCTTCTCCTATTTCATCGTTTGGAATATTTCTATAAAATTCAACAACTAATTGTTCTGCTTTTTCTTTTGGTGTCATAGCTTTTCTATTTCTTGTTTAACTTCTTGCCAATAAGTAACTTCTGCTTGCGTATCATTATAAATTAATACTACTTTTAGTATCTCGTCTACTGCAATTAATGCACATTGATAGCCTTCTGCTCTTTGTTGTAATCCTACAACAGTGAACTTATCTACAAGTTCTTTTGCTTTTTCTTTTGGTGTCATAGTTTCTCTATTTCTTTTTTAACTTCATAATAATAAGGTGCTACATAAGACTCGCATAATTCTATCATCTCATCTACTGCAATTAATGCACATTGTTTACAATTAAAATGTCCATGAGTATAGTCAATATATGTCCTATACATTTCTTCTGCTTTTTCTTTTGGTGTCATTTTAAAATGGGGTTTCTACTATGGTGTTATTATCAAATCCGTTGTCAATCGTATTAATCACCGAGTCCCTAAATAATATATCAGGTTGGGTGAACCTAAACAAGGTCTCCTTGTCGTCGCTTACTCTGTTGGTCATCACGTCACAATACCTAATAGCTGAACCTGTGCGTCCGTTCCTGTTCTTGAGTATCACATAGTCTAGCTCGTGGGTAAACTCGGGGTCAGGTAGGTTCTGAGCTCTTGCCTCTGACATTGCGTAGTAGTCAGGGCGGTATAGCCCTATGACAATAGACGCGTCCTGCTCGATGTTGCCACTTGAACGCAGGTCAGATAAACTTGGTCGCTTGTCAGTCCTAGACTCTATTGAACGTGATAGCTGAGACAATGCAATGATAGGGATGTTGAGCTTACGTGTTAGCTTTTGAATCTTACTTGATACAGATGACACCTGAGCAAAGTCGCTCTGGTCTTTAATCTGATTGTCCCTGATTAGTTGCATATAGTCTATGATGACTAGGTCTATCTTGTTCTTCCTGCACTCAGCGGTGATGATAGTGGAAAGATAGTTCATATCCCTGTTATCTGAATCATAAAAGAATATGGGCAAGTCCCTTAGACCCCTAGCGTCTGACTTAGAAATTATATCGATGTCTTCCTTGCTTATCCTGTATGCCCCCAAGTCTGAGTACTTATAGTCAGTTGCCTCAGACGAGATAACTCGATACAACAAGGACTCCTTTGGCATCTCTAATGAAAGAAACAATACATTAGCCCCAGACTTAGCCCCTGCCTTAGCGTGTTCCAAGCCTACAATAGTCTTACCCATCGAAGGTCGAGCCGCGATTACTATCATACCGCTCTGCCATCCACCTAACGTGTAGTTAAGTAGCCTGCTTCCTGTGTCGATGCCTGAGAACTTGTTCTTTCCCGCGTTGTCGCCCAAGTCCTTGATTACGTTGTCGTATATGTCCTTGATAGACGTAACCTCCTCGTTGGTCTTCTCTGCCTGCAACGAATCAACTCCACTAAACAAAGTAGACTGAATCATAGCCGAGTCCTCGCCGTTAAGTATCTGAGAGTTTACCCTAGATATGATGCCCGCAATGTTACGCTTGACCTCAAGCTCCTTCAACTGAAAGCATACGTCCGTCAAGTCAAATATTCTCTTGCTCATCATCTTTAGTACCGCAGAGGTGTCAACGCCTAACTCCGATTCTTTTGATTTAAGCACACGAAATACATCGAAACGTGTGAACGTATTGCTGACCTGAGATAATTCAACCATCGCAACGTATGACGCCCTAGCTAGTGTGCTAGTAAACGAGTCGGCATCTATTATTTTATTAGCTTCTTTAATGTAGTGTGTTTGTTCTAGTAGGTAGCTAATAACGTCGTCCTCTAGCATTGTGTCAACAAGTGTGTTCTTCATTCTCTTTTTGGATTAATAGTTATCAGGTACAATAATTCTGTCGGCGGGCTCGGCGGGTCTTGGAGTTGCTTTCGCGTCTTGGTTTTGGCTTTTAGGAATAAAGACTTTGTCTAACCAAGCCTTGTTTCTTAGGTAGGTCAATGGGTGCTTTCTAAATTGTACATCTGGAGTTGACTCGATGTATAGCGGTAGGGTCTTAAGAATCTTGTCCTTGTCTATTGTGTTTATAAACTTCCATTCGCTATAGCACTTGTCCTTTTGAATCTCCTTGTTGTATAGAATCCAAAACTTTTCGAATCGGTCATCTACTATCTTTGTTTCTATTATTTCTTTCTTGCTGTTATTCTTTATTACTAAGTCGTTCGATTTTCGAACGTTCGATTTTCCCATCGTCGCATTTTCGAACGTTCGATTTTCGAACGATGGGTCTGTTAGTCTATATAAATAAATAGTCCCTCCCTCTTCTTTATTCAGCCTTTCTTTAGACAAGAACCCCGCGTCGCATAGCTCATTAATGCTGTTGCGAACCGACGCCTTGCCGTCTTTATTTTGTGAACAAATCCTGTCAAGAGAAAACACCCAATCGTCGGGCTTAGATTGCATATAAACATAAAGCCCCTTAGCCTTTAAACTTATAGCAGGGTCGTTTAGTAGTTCGTTAGGTGCCTGCCCAAAGTGTCCGCTTATTTTAGTCTTGCTCATAAGATTAATTTATTAATCGGTGTCTTTCTCATAAGATTTATATCAATTTTAGTATTGCATTAGCCTTGTCAATAGAGTCCACTAAGTCCTCTACTTTATTAAGGATAATCTCAAACGCTGGCATATCAGGTGTTGCGTAGCTTAGGACTCTTGCCCATTCATCTAGCTCCCTCTCTCTGTGCAGTTTATGCAACTGCATTACCGCCCTGTCACATTGCTGATGCAACGCAGACGCCCCTACAAATTCATTGTAGTAGGCGATGTCGTCTTCAGACAGAGCCACTAGTCCCTTACCTTTTCGCAGGAGACAATGTTCATAATAGGTATGCCTATCTTCTTGCCCTCGGGGTGTGACGGATTGGTGAACCACATAGTCCTGTAGTCCTCAGACGCGTGGATAAACTCTCCAATGTTTTCCATCTCAATTTTATGGAGCAAAAGATACTTGACCCTATACTTGGTCTTCCTAAACGAGTCTCCGTCCTGTCTAAGTTCCCTTAGGTTTACGTTATGGTCTTGAATCTTGTAGATGCACATCTCTCTGTGGTCACTGCTCGTAACCCACGTGTCCATTCTAACCCCGTCAATAATCTTACTTACTAGTTTCTTAGTGCCTCCCATATAGGTGTACTCAATCTTTCTGTTCGTGTTAAACATTGTTCATTTATTTAAATTGTTTTTTAATCTTCCTTTTGTAGTATATAATCTATTGTCAATGGATTCTGGATATATGTCCTCAGATTGTAGAGTTCCCATCTCTTTGTATACATTCTCGTAGCCGTCGTACTCTAACATCTTAACGTCCACTTGTGACGCCGTTAATGGCTCTTGCTTGAAGGTTCTTTCGGGTTCCTTTAGAATCGTATTGACCCATATAATTAGAGCCGACACAAGCAATATTGCAAAGGCGATAGCCTCAATGATAAGTCTTTTGTTTTCTTTCATAATTATTTCCTATTTTGTTTATTAGTTCCGACTAGGTGTGACGCATACATAAACGAGAATAGACACATCAACCCAAAGACACATAGGTCATTCTTAAATGCTTGGTCTTCTGTAATAGAACAACCGACAAGTGATGCGAGGAACGTGAACCCCGACGTTATTAGTAATGTTTTCATAAGTTTAGATTAGTTTATAGTAGTACAATTACATAGTATGCAAGTGCCACAAAGAATATAGCCACGACACATTCTATTAGTTCTGAATAGGTGTTATCTTTCTTCATTTTACGTACTTGATTGTCATAGGTTGAGCCGTTCCATCGTCGTGGTCTTCTACAAGTACCTCAAAGGAGTCGTTATAATCCACTGTTAACTTAAATGTCCTGTCTGCCAAAGAGAAATAAGACACGCTTGGGTAGTCAAATGGATTGTAGTCGGTAACCGAACGCTCCTCTACCTTATTAATCCTAGCCGATATAGCTATCGTACAAATAAATGGATTAATATATAATACTAATTTTGTCATTACTCCTCTTGTTTTTTTAATATTTAAATCCTTTAAAATCTTGTTCAAGTCATCCATTGGATTCTCAAACATCCCGTCTAGTGTGTGCATCATAGCCTTGAATTGAGTTGCTCTATCTTATCTAAAAGTTTCTGAGAGTCCTCGTTTGATTTGATTATTAAATTGTCGTATTGCTCACGCAAAAGATAATACTCAGTGATAAGTACATCCACTAGGTCGTCGGTGTACATCCTAGCTATTGAATCAATTGAGTGTGCTTGTGTCTCGGGTAGAGTGCATTCCATGATGCAGTCGATAATCTTTGTTCTCTGATTTGTCATTTTTGTTGGTTTAGTTGAATTTAAATTTACGTACTTGTTTTAATATATTACCTAATTTGTAGACGAAACCACTGATTGTGCCGACGTAATAGGATATTCAATCCTAAACTTAGTGGCGTACCTAATGACCCAATCTAACTGCTTGACTGATATCATCTCAGGAGCATAAAAGTAGATGTCGCAAATCTTTTTAATTGCGTGGTCTTCTGGAGTCTCGTTCTTGGTGTACATCCGACGATACGCAAACCTGCCGATTATGTAGGCGTAGCTGTTCTTTATTTGGGCGTCGTTGCCCTCAAACATTTCTCTTACATTCATTTTAGTATACGATTGCCTATACATCGAGAGGTTATTGTTGCTAGTGGGATTAATTGTTGTACGTGAACTTAGGTAGTCTGACGCCGATGTCCTTAGCTATACCCTTGTCCTCGCATACGATGTGGACGTATACCATCCCCTCGTCGTACCAATCGGGTAGAGCCTCCACGACCTTAGATATTACTGAACGATGTGACGTAAAGCCGTCGTCCTCTTGGTAGCGTGTGATTAGCTTACCGCTTGGAGAGGTGGCGTAGTACTTGATTACGTCCGCCCTGCCTATCTTAAATATTTGCTTGTTCATATTGCTTGTAGTGAGTTGTATGTTAGTCCGTCGGAGTCTTTGTATATTGACTCAACTATTTTAAAATTATCCTTAAGGTGCTGAAGGTATTCTGTATAGACCTTCTCAAATAATACGCTACCTAATATGCCTTCAAATTGTTTGATGTATGTATGGTAGTTGTACGAGTCCCGCTCTGCTCCCTCGTAGGCGTAGCAGGCGTCAATCATTGACTTTAAGTTCTTTATTTGCTCTTTCATTTTCTGTAGTTTAGATAATTATTTTCGTCTCCTATTCTTTCTTTGATATTAATAAAGTATGAGTTAGATGTGTCTATATTAAAACACCCGTCTTCGTCTAAGAAAGTTCCGAATACTTCGACGCCGTCATCGAATCCTTTTTCTTTAAGGTAGTTAACGTCATAGACCTCCTCGTCTGATGTCTCGAACCCGTCCCAAAAGTCCCCGATGTCGCCATTGGTTAAGTCAAAGACAAACTCTTCTTTTTTAAACCATAGAGTCAACTGCATCTTGTCGTAGTCTACTACAGCGTAGTTAATCTCTGCGTAACATTTCTCGCATATTTCGCCCTCAAACCACATATCGTGACGCCCGTACAATTGCCCGCAGTCAGTGCAAGCCCAAATATCTTCTTCTCTAGTCATAATATAATACAACGATTGACCTATACATCGTGAGGTTAAAGGTTTAATATTCAGTTCCGTCTTCCATAAAGTCGTAGTCCATATCGCTTAGGTATCCCCTTGCGTAATCGTCGGATTCAATCCATTCTAACTCATTCTTTAATTGCTTAAGAAAGTAATGGGACACGTCGGCATGGAAATCATCCACCAATTCATCTTCCGATTCATACAACTTCTCATTGTATGTACTAGCCTCATCTCCCGCATACTTTTTATATAATACATTTCTTTTATCAAGGAACGTTTGACATATCTTACCTATGTCGCTATCTGCTCCCCAAAACTTAACCAAAGCGTTAGCTACATCGTGAGCCTCCCACTTGAATGATACGCTTATGTCTTCCTTGTCTGTGTCAAAGGATTCTATAATAACACCGCTTTCTTCTGCATTAATCTCGATAGAATCCCACCAATCATAATTGGTATTTTCTTGATGGGCTTTAATTGCTTTAGCTTGAGCCTGCTCATTAAGTTCGTCGAACTTGTAAAGGTTAATTTCAATTGTTCTCATATTAGATAATACAACGATTAGCCTATACATCGTGAGGTTAAAGGTTTATTGATTTAAACTTGATTTGTACTTATTAAATAACTCTTCAATCTCAGGCTTACAAGCCTTAGCTGACCGACCCTTGAGTCCGTAGTACTTCTTGATGTCTGTAAACTTGACGCCTGTACACGTCATCCCCATAGCCATAATTCCTAGATTATATTTATGGACTACTAGCTGATAGGCAAAGTAATCCATATCCATTTTCCCCATTAATACTTTGGGTGCTTGTATTCGACCTTGTCTAACTTGTTCAACTGCTTGTTCAAATGGTGTTTTCATAATGTATTTTGTTTAAGTTTAATAATCAAATTGGTCTTCCCATCCATCCATCGTACCTCTTGGAACGAAACGCAGTTGTTGTGGTTCTCTGTAGTCGGGGTCGGGAAACGGACAATAAAATTTGTTTGGGAAATCATCATTTAATTCCATTGCAAGATTGCTTGCCTCTGCAAAACTTAGCCCATCGGTGTGGGTGTTGTGATTTCCTTCAATAACTTTCCAATATTCCATAATATAATATAACGATTGCCTATACATCGTGAGGTTAAAGATGATAGTGGAACGTGAACCTACACGCCCCTAATTATAGGTAAGATAAGCCAATACAATACGTAGAACATTACCGCCCACGCTACCATAAAATATAAGCCTTGTTTATCTGTTTGGTAGATTTCTTTGATTAGATTAAATAGCTTTCTCATTATGATTCTTGAGTTTCTGAGTATATAATAGTTCCAATGCTTGACAGGAATAGACCTGATAAAACAAAGCCTATGCGACAGCCCTCTGTGGTGTGGGCTAGGACACCTAAGTCCCAAGATACAAATGCACAAAAGATGTAAAGTAAAGTAAACGCTACCGCTACGATTGATAAGATAATTTTAGTCATGATTTTAGTTAGCGGTTGACCTGTACTCCGCAAGGTTTTAGATTAGTTTACGTTAGATAATATTAAAGCTACAGCCTCTTGTGATTTCTTAGATGCCTGCATTATAAGGTTCTTGTCGTTAGCGATTGCCTTAATCCATCCGTTGATGTATGCTTGGCTGTTCTTGAAGTCGTCCACTAGGCAATCGATTCCTGTGATAGTCTCTAGGTACAACGCTCCAAGTTCCGCCACTAGTTCCTCTTTGCTGTACTCCTCGTTACCAAATCGCGCGGTCTCCTCAAGGCGGTTAAGTCTAGACTTGTGACCTGTGCTGTGGATAGCCTCGTGAAAGAATACCTTGTAATAGTCACCGCTTGACTGCCACATCTTAGATGTCTTTTCAGGCATATGGATAAAGTCAGCAGACGGGGAGTAATAAGCCCGCCCTTGATTCGTGTGCTTGGTAGGGACAACCTTGCCCCAACCCTGCAGGATAGCCTCAGCGTCTGCGTGGGAGTCAAGCTCCGTCTCTTCCTCTGTCACAGGCAGGTTAGGTGTGCTGTGTGGTATGTTAGTCTGTGATATAGACCATACTTTCCACTGCTTAAGGTAGAATACTTTCTTAGCGTCTTTCTTGTCGGCGTCAGGTACGCTCGCTAACACAGGGTAAAACGTGGTCTTTCCGTTACGCTCAACTGCGTAGCTTATTTGCCACATAAAGATGTTAGTACCTGACTCGCCTTTATTAATGTAGCCCTCGCATTTTTGGATATGTGCAAAGGTGTACCACTTGTTGACCCAGCCGCGCTCTAAAGCAATAGACGAAAGGATAAATTGATTCCAACCCTTGTAAGCCCTGCCATATGCGGAGAGAGCTTGAAAGCTACCTGTTACGCCGTCCTTAAATGGTTTGAACCAACTAAGTCCCTTGTCCTGTAGTCCTGCGATTACCCTGTCGTTGATGCTGTCAATGATTTGCGACTGAGTTAATTTTTCTGTTTTTGTGTATGTTGCCATAGCTTTAATGTATCGGTTAACCTAGACCGAATCGATATATTTACACATTGTTGTGTAGCGAATAGGGACGGAATCGAACCGCCCTGCATCCAATCTATTCGTTGCTACGCTTTCGGGTCAACTACCTTGCGGTTAGTGTTGCGGTTTGGCTTTGTCCGTCTAGTAAGCTAGACTACCTCTCGACAACACAGGAGTTCAGTGCGTACAGGTGCGGGGTGTCCCCTATCTACCTGTGGAGTCAGCCGTTTCGTGGCTGTGACGCTTATAACTTATAAGTCAATAAATCAAAGAACGCTTTAAGCATACTATCGGGGGGCGTTGGCTCTAAACCTGTGTGACTTTTTCGAGTACTTACACCCTACTTTATCAGCGTTCCTCAGCTAGGTACGAAACCCGCTTAATTTACACCTCAGCCCCCTTATCCTTTGCACCACTCAAGTAGTGGCAACCATATGTCTCGTTCGACATTACAAATGTACTAAACCTTTTTATTTATACAATACATAGCAATAATAATATCATAGAATAGCGACGAAATACAGGAATGTGTCGACGAAATACCCATTTTATTAGAATAGTACAACAGATTTATAGCGAAATAGTACTTTATCAAGAAACTCCCCTTTATATACTATATGTATAAGGGAAATAATCGGTAATAAAGTACTGAAATTGCGTGTAAACAATTATCTTGACATAGCCCTTATGATTGGACATTTAGAGGGGTAAAGTCTCTTAAATCAAAGATATGGTGGCTTAAAATGGATGTAGGATAAACACCTACATAATACAGTTAATGCGGGTTTTGTTATATAAAGGGTATGTGGAAGGGGATTATCCCCCTTTAAACGACATAGAGCCACATTTCCCTACTAATATATAATGTATCACAATGATACAATAGAAATATAGATTTCCTTTCTAATATATGGTAACATAGTTTTTCTTTTGGTTAGATGATTGACTAAATATATAGTTAGCTAAACAACTAATTAGCAAAATGGCTAAGTATAGAATTAGTTAATTAGACAACTATCTAAATGTCCTAGGAATTTTGGAATTTGGATTAAGGAAGTTGACCCCACTCGGTAAATAAATGTCGTTTGTCGTTTTCATTTGGTTGGTGTCGGATAATATATATAACCCTTTTTCGACAACCCTACGCTACTAAAAAACAAACTTAAGGCAATCTATTGTCTAAACTATTTAAGTTGCTTAGACGCAAAGTATGGTGGATATATTGGGAAATATTATATAACTTTGAATTTACAAACCAGACAATAATTAATAAGATGAACTACAACATCAAGCAATCAGCAGTAAATGCTGTCATCGTACGCGTTGAGGAGGCATTAGACTCGACCTACAAACACGGAAGTTTAGAGGTGTTTATTGACCCTCTTTTTAACCCAACACATCACGCAAGAATTTATGGTATAGTCGAGGCTATCCCGCAAGGCAAGTGCTACAACGAGGAAGGCTTTGAGATAGAGCAGGAGGTGAGAGTTGGAGACAAAGTTTATTTTCATTATTTAACTACGTCAGATGAAACAAATTGTGTATACGGCAATAGTTATAAAGTACCTTACTATTGGATTTTTTGTGTTGTTAGGGACGGCAATATATTACCTGTTGGAGGGTGGACTTTATGTAGTCAGATTGTTGAAGAGGAGGAAGAGTTTGAGAGCGTGGAGGTCGGGGGTCGCACGATACAGGCGACACTAAGCGGCGCGGGTCTTGTCACTTCAATTCAAAAGAAGAAGTCTGTCAAGTTTGCGAAGCTTTCTTATATTGGCAAGCCCTTGTTGAATCAAAAAGAATTGGACGTAAAGCAGGGTGATACGGTAGTACTTGCTAAGAACTCAAATTTTATAAATAAGATTGAAGATGTAGAATATTTTACAGTTAGGCAATCTGATATATTTGGTAAAAAGATGGAGTTAGAAAGCGTATAGGTATAAAATGTATCAATGTAAACAAAATACCATAGTACGAAAATCGAACGTTCGAAAATCGAACCTTCGAAAATCGAACGTTCGAAAATCGCACCCCTTAGTAATAAAGAATAATAGTAATAAAGAATAATAGTAAAAAAGAACAATAGAGTTGCGATTTTTTTTTGAGTTTGAAAAGGAAGACGCAGTCTTACTAAACACCAAATCTAGTTAGCAAAGCAAAGAGGAACTGGCGGGCGGCGGCGCGGTTCGGCGAGCTCCGACAAAACAGTAATTAATTTATTAATCTTATGGCAATATTTACAGATTCAGAATACAACAGCATCCTACTACCCGTGAACGACAAGGACCTTCACAAGAACCCACTTGTTAACCAGATATTTGGCAAGGTCTCAGCCGACGACATTCCGATGCTTAGGTACATTGCATTGCTTTATGATATCAAGTCTCCACTGCGATTAAAGATACCTGACATCGTAGAAAGAAAAGAGGAGTGTGCTGAGATGGCTAACATAAAAGACGGCAAGCTCGAAATCTTTGATTTAAGCAACGATAAATTGCTTGGGTATATCAACGTATACCTCCGCTACCAATCGTCGAAGGTATGGGCTATTCTCGCAGCCAACGAGGAAGTACTGTGGCAATACCAACAAGAACTTTTGACTCCTATCGTAAATTTCAAGAATGACAAGGACAAGTTGCAAGCCCTTGAAATTAAAAGTAAGTTAATGGCAGAGTGCGACGCAATCATAAAAAGGATTGAGTCCTACGAGGACAAAATCTTTGGGGACAACAAGCAGGAGAAGGACAAGATTATCAACTACACCCCAGAGTCAATAGCCAACATATAAGATGTATCGTAAACACAAGAGGAATAGAGAGATAGAATTAAACGGGATAAAAATTAATATCCCCCCTAACGGGGTTGTCTTTAACATAATGACAAACAAGTGGGAGGAGAGGGATATACTTAGCCGTTCTGCTAAGCCTGCCTATCAGTATTGGGAAAGACCTCAGCCACCTGCTGACTACGAGACTAAGAGAAAGAAGGAGATATTAGTTCAAAAGAATAATCCTGAGTACTACAACCCTGAGCTTCAGAACTATCGTAACCAAGAATGGGACCGAAGGCTTAATGGCTTGTGGTTTTACAACAACGGAAGGGGAACATATCTAACAGGGCTCCATTACTTCTACTTGACCCATTGGAAGCTAGACGTTGGATACCCCGAGTTTAGGATTACCGACTTGCATTTCTTTTATTTTTTAGAGTACTGCATCCAAGACCCGAATTGTATGGGGATGATTGAGGTCACCAAGCGTCGTCAGGGAAAGACGATGAGAGCAGGAGCTTTCTTATTTGAGTTGACCTCTAGAAGCAAGAACAAGAACGCAGGTATCCAAAGCAAGACATTTGACGACGCCAAGGACAACGTGTTTGCTAAGGGAGTGATTATGCCATTTAAATACCTACCCGACTTCTTTATACCCATCTACGACACCGAAAAGGGCATGACCCCCAAAGGGGAGCTTAGGTTTTTTAAGACAAACAAACGCGGGGCTAACGACGACATCTTTACCGAGAAGGTAGAGCTAGAGTCAATGATAACATTCAAGTCCTCTGACAAGTTTGCTTACGACGGAATGAAATTACATCGCTACCTAGCTGACGAGGCGGGTAAGACAAAGAACGTTGACGTGTATGAGCGTCACCAAGTTGTTCAGTTCTGTTTGCAACAAGAGGAGACTATTATCGGCAAGGCTTTATATACGACAACTGTTGAGGAGATGGAAGACGGAGGGGAATCCTTCAAGGCTCTATGGCAGGCATCTGACCAAAGAAAGAAGAACACTAACGGTAGAACCAAGTCGGGTCTATATCAGTACTTTATGCCCGCCTATAAGACCTTGTTCTACGACAAGTACGGCATCCCTGACGAAGAAAAAGCTAAGGAGTTTTATATGGGAGAGCGTAACGCCTTGATGGACGACAACAGGGCTTTAGCTTCCTTTATACGCAAGAATCCCTTTACTATTGAGGAGGCTTTCTTTTCTGAAGCAGAGAGTTGTATCTACGACGCACTTGCGTTAAATAGACAAAAAGAAAGTATCACTTGGATTGATAAAAAAGAACTATATTTGCAAGGGGACTTTGTTTGGGAAAAGGGAGAGAGGGACACAAGGGTTCTGTTTGTTGAAAAAGCAAACGGTAAATTCAAGGTCCACTCCAAAGCCAATGTCCACGACTACAACTTTTATAACCAAGTTGAGGACTACGGCACTAAAAAAGTACCCAAGGAAACAAAGAAGTACGCCATTGCAGTTGACCCCTTTGACCATTCCATCACCACAAGTAATGAGCGTTCAGATGGAGCAGGCTACGCATATAGGAGGTATGACGCTATAGACGAGCTGAGTGAAACGTTTTTAGTTCAGTACATTAACCGACCAGACAAAGCAGAAATATTTTACGAGGACATGATTAAGCTCGCCCATTTTTTTGGATGCGAGGTCCTGTCTGAGGACAACAAGGTTGGATTGATTAAATATTTTGAATATAGGGGTTATGAAAGATTTCTTACAAAGATGCCTAATGCTAGTAAGTACGGTATTTCCGCAACTGTAAAGACACACCAGCAGATAGCAGAAGAGACGGAGTCCTATATAACAGACAACCTAAAGAAAGTTATTTTTACAGAATTATTAGACGACTGGTTGCACTTTAATATAAATAAAACAACTAAATTTGATGCGGCGATGGCTGCAGGTTATACGTTAATTGCGGCTAGTAAGTCAAAGTTTGCTCAGAAGGCAGAACAGAAAGTAAAGTTATATGACGTAAGGGAGATATTCCTATAAAATTATGAACGAAACAAGTCCAGTTATCAACGGCTTTCCTAGCCACACCATTGACTCAAATCTAAAAGATAAGAATTGGGTTGCTCAATACATTAAGGCTGCGTGGTCAGACTTTTCAACCTACTACCCTAACCAGATGTACAACGGAAGGGACAAGTACCACGAGATTAAGTTGTATATGTATGGTAAACAGTCGGTTAGTAGATACAAGAAGTTGCTACAGCCGAGGGAAGTCGCCAACGAGGACCAGTCTTGGATTAACATTAACTGGGACATACTCCCTATCATCCCTAAGTTTAGGAGGATAGCCTTAGCTACCTTGCTTAAAACCGACTTTTCTATTTCTGTAGACGCGGTTGACCCCGTAGCACAGGACGACAAGCAGAAATTTTATGCCGACAACGCTGCTAAGATAATCTTAAAAAAAGAATTTGAAAAACAAGGGGTAGACCCAGAGATAGTACCCGACCCAGAGATGGATGCATCTAGTATGCAGGAGCTTGATATGTATATGAACTACTCATACAAGCACAGGATGGCAATTGAGATGGAGCAGGGGCTTGAACTTATAATGAGTCTAAATAAGTTTGATAACGAAAGGGTTAAGGTTGTAGAAGACTTACACGACTGGGGCATAGGGGGATACAAGGAATACTTTGACGCACAAGGTAACATTAAGATTAAGCGAATTAATCCAATGAACTTGGTAATGAGCTACACTACTGACCCTAACTTCAAGGACATTCAGTACGTAGGCGAAGTAACCGAGATGACAATTGCGGACTTGAAGCAGATGGCAGGAGACAAGATAAGTGACGAGGACTACCAAATGATTTCAGAAAAGTATGCGAACAAGTATAATACAAGTTCTGCAATGCGAGACCTCAATAACAACAACGACGGGATATACGACGGGTTTAGAATTAAGGTTATGGACTTAGAGTTCTTTTCTTATAACTCAATGGTGCTAGAAGAGAGAGTAAACTCCAAAGGCAACACAGTCGTAGGAAGGGCGGCGAAAGCAAAGGCTAACCGTTCAGATAAGAAGTATTCTAAGACAGACTACAAGGTTGTCTACAAGGGAAAGTGGGTCCTAGGCTCAGATGTATTTTTTGACTGCGGTCTTGCTACAAATATGAAAAGAGCAAAGTCGTCGTTAACAGACACATCTCTTTCTTATCATATTGCAGCACCTAATATGTACCAGATGGCTACCTACTCACTAGGAGACCAGATGAAGAGTTTAGCTGACCAAATACAGTTAGCGTGGTACAAGCTACAGAACGTAATGCTAAGGGCTAGACCTAGAGGTATTATGATTGAGCTTGGTGCACTCGAAGGCGTTCCATTAGGAAAGGCAGGACGTGCATTAAAGCCAATGGAGATTTTAGACTTATACAATCAGACAGGTAACTTAGTTTATAGAAGATTAAATGACGAAGGGCAAGCAAGTAATTACAAGCCTATTGAAGAACTTGATAACGGTATTGGAAACGAGGCTGTACAGTACTTTAATATTATTAAACAGAATATTGATTTACTTAGGGACATTCTAGGATTTAACGAGATTACAGACGGCTCTACTCCTGACCCACGCACATTAAACGGGGTGGCTAAGTACGCAAGTGAGTCTACTAACAACTCATTAGACTTTATCAAGAGAGCCGAAAGAGACTTGTTGGAAAGATTATGTTATGATTTAACACTTAGGATACAAGATAGTGCAATAAACGGCACAATATCAGGTTATATCAGAGCACTAGGAAGCGAGAGCGTTCAGTTCTTTAAGTTAGACCCCGAGGTTTCAGCATACGAGTGCGGACTAAAGATACGCCAGAAGCCAACTGAGTTTGAGAAAGAAAAACTATCAAGAAGAATTGAGCAGGCTATCCAATCAAACCAGATTACCTTAGCTGACGCTATGATGATTGAAAACCTAGAGAACCTTAAGTACGCTGAGGTGCTTCTTGGATATAGAATTAAAAAGAACCAAGAGGAGACTCAACAAAGGGCAATGGAAGCACAACAAATGAACGGGCAGATTCAACAGCAGTCAGCAATGGCAGCAGAACAAGCTAAGCAACAAACACTTCAGATGGAAGCTCAAATTAAGATGCAGGTAATCCAGATGGAGAAACAACTTGAGTCTCAATTGCTTGCACAAAAACAACAAGGAGAAGCATTAATGGAACAAGGTAGAATAGAAGGGAAAATAAATGTATCCAAAATAGAATCAGACAGCCGCGAATTTGTCCAACAAATAAAAAATCAAAAGATGTCGGAATTGAAAAAATAGTTTTAGTTTTGTACCACCAAACAGAAAATAGAGTAAACAATGGAAGAGAATACTATAAATTTAGACGAATTATTACCTAGTAATACCGTTGAAGAAAAGAAACCAAGAGATATCACCCCCGCATCCGAGCAGGTTTCTGCTGAAGATGCTACTAGCGAAGAGCAAGGAAGTGGTGATACTATTGAAGATGATTCTACGAACGAGCAGAATCAATTAGACGAGAGTACCACGCAGGAGGAAGAGCCTATAGAGGATGCCGTAGAAATAGGAAACCAAGCAATGGATACCATTGAAGAGGAATCTACTACGACAGAAGAATCTGTAGAACCACAACCAACTGCTGAGTATAAATTTAAGGACGACTTCATTAAGAAAGCGGTAGACTACTACGATACGTATGGAAATCTAACACCGTTCCTAGAAGCCACTAGCAAGGACTACGACGCTATGTCAGATGTTGATTTATTAAAAGCCAACTTTGACAAAGAGAACTCAGACCTAAGTGAAAAGGCAAGAAATAGGCTTTTTGAAAAAGAACTTGATAAATATAATCTTGAATCCTACGACGAGGATGACACAGAGGTTGGTAACGCACTACTAAAGCGAGATGCAGGTAAGTTACGTAAAGCCTTGAAAGAAGAGCAACAGCAATTCATTCAGTCAATACAGCCACAGGGACAAGGACAACAAGAACAACAACCGTCACCAGAAGAATTAGAAGCGCAGCAAGCTGAGAGCAGAAAGATTATTCAAAGTGGAATATCGGGAGTTGTTAAAAACAACTTAATTAAAGTTGAAGCTAATGGGGAAGGTATTAACTACCAAATTGGCGACACTACTAAAGTTGTAGATTACGCGTTAGACTCAAGTAAGTTTTTATCTACTTTTGCTAAGGACGGACAAGTTGATTGGGATAAATGGACTAAGGTTGTTGCATTCGCTGAGAATCCAACACAATTTATAAGTGAACTAATTAAACACGGTAAATCACTTGGCAGAAAAATGATGGAGGCTGAATTGAAAAATGTCACTCCACCGACAAACTCTAAGGAAGTTATTGAAAGTAACGAAAATACAAACCCTTTCGATAACCCTGTAGACTTTTTAAGAGGAATGACTGTAAGAAAATAAGTTATTCACATTTAAATTATTACTAAAATGGCTATTGGAGCAGGTAATATTGACCGTAGTTTTTTATCTACGGTTTCTTTCACAAACACGCTAGAGCAGCGTGAAATTTTAAAGGACGTTCTTGACATCTATGATGAGGAAGCGTCTATGCTTGATATTATGGATTGGACAGGTAAGGCTAAGGCTACTGCTCAAACTGAGTACTTCACAGTACAAAACAACTTCTTGTATGCAATGGCTACAGTTAAAACTCCAGGGACTTCTGCGGGTGCTGCTGGTGCTTCTGTAGACATCACTATTGTTGGTTCAACTTCTGTTAAGCCTGTAGTAGGAGAATTAATTTTGTTCGCTAACGGTGTTGTAGGTTATGTTTCTGCAGCTTCTTCAGCTACTGATTCTGTTCTTACTATCAAGCCTGTTAACTCTGCTGACGCAATTCCTGCGGCTGCAACTGGAGCGAAATTATCTTTCTTCTCTAATGCATATGCTGAAGGAACTGGTTCTAACCAAATGCGTAAATCAGATTTGATTAAGCGTTCTAACAAACTTCAAATCTTCAAGACTAAGACATCTGTTACAGATATCGCTTACGGTTCTAAGATTGAGGTTGAATTTAAAGGAAAGCCTTACTACTTCTTAAAGCAACAACACGATGCTTATTTGAAGCATAGAATGGATATCCTTTATTCTATCTTGTTTGGTCGTGAGTCTGCTGGCTTAACTGATGCTGCTGGTAATGCAATCAACACAACTCGTGGATTGCGTGATACTATCATCAACGCTGGAGGTATTACTTCTAACGTTGCATCTGCTGGTACAGTTGCTTTGTCTGACTTGTCTGCTTTGTCTCGTTTGATGGACGCTAACCGTTGCCCTTCTGAGTATCAATTATGGGCTGGTGCTGACTTTGATAATGCTTTTGATACATCAATTACTGGTGCTACTCAATTCATTAACGGAGCTATTAACTACGGAGCATTCGGTGGTAAGAAAGATGTAGCTATCGCATTAGGCGTTCAGTCTCTTGCTGCTTTCGGACGTACTTTCCACAAGAAGCGTTTAAATGCTTTATCTCATCCTCAAGTTACTTCTACTGCAACTAACGTAAACTACGCTAAAGAAGCTTACTTAGTTCCTGCAGGAAAGATTAAGGTTGAGCAAGGCGGTGGTCAAGTAGACCGTATGATGATTCGTTACCTAGAGATGGCTGATGGCGTTAATTCTCGTTTTAGAGAAAAGATGCTTGGAGGGTTAGCCCCAACTCCTACTTCTGATACTGATACACTTGATATCGTGTACAGCTCTATCGAAGGATTTGAGTCGGTAGGCAATGAGCACTTCATTAAGTATAACATTTAGTTTACCTAGTGCAATTAATTAGGAAGGGGGGAGAAGAAATTCTCTCCTCTTTTTAAAAAATAATTTTAAAACCAAACAATAATAAAGATGAAAGCATCAGAATACAATCAGTTTTCTGCTAGTATGCAGAAAAAATTAAAACCAGACGAAAGGGCTAGCTACAGGGTACTTAATGTAAGACCTGACCCAGATAATTTTGGCAAGTTTTTAATGCCTGCAGCCTATCAGATACCATCTACAGATGTAGTGTACGACAAGGCTAAAGGTGAATTTGTTACTATTGCAGCTATTGAAAGAATAGACAATGATGGTAATCCAGTATTTTTAAACATTGTTTTTACGGCATCTAACTTAGGCTACTTGTTCTTAAATGGAAGTAATCCTACTCACCAAAAGATTTATCAGTTTGTAGAGTTATGTAACTTTAATTCTTCTAACAAGGATAAAAACGATGAAAATGAGGCTATCTTTTATAGGGTAGACAACAAGAAAGAAGCTATAGAGGAAAGAAGTTTACGTAAGTTAATTGTTAAGGCAGTTAACACGGCTTTAGAATTAGACGACAAGAGAGCGAAGGAAGTGGCAATGGCATTAGGAATTGATGCGGAGACAATTGAAGAGATTCGGAACCAATTAGAGGACTTCTCAGAGGAGAATCCTGAAGAGTTTATGGATATTGTTGAGAGGGCTTCACTTAGCTTAGAGACAATGATTAAAGAAGCTATCAAGAAAGGTGTAATTAAGAACGACGTTAACGCCCAAGTATTTTCTTGGTCTGAGACAGGAAAGGAGTTAATGAAGTACAAGAAAGCTCCGAATAAGAATTACATTAAGGACTTAGCCGACTACCTAGAAGAGAATGCCCCAGATGAGCTAGAAGCTATCAAGAACCGATTAGGTTAAATCCGTCACAGGATTGGCATTTTTTTGTTTGGTTTAGGTTAATTAGAAGAGGCTACATATTGTAGTCTCTTTCTTTTTTTATAGGTTAATAAATTATAGTATATTTACACAAATTATACTTGGCTCTGATATGGCAGTAACATTCAATATACAGTTTAGAATAAGCGTTGCGACAAAAGTTATTCGCTTAACAGACACCTCAACAGGCTTTACATACGGCAAAGGATGCTTTAAAGTAGAGTTTCCTAACGGAGTTGTTAGAAACTTACCTGACTTTAGTACTCCTGATATATCTACTGCTGGAAATTTTATAGATGTTCCTTGCGAAGTAGATGCAAGTGGCAACGTAGTTACAGGTACTTATATTATATCTTATGCGGTTATAAATAATCTTTCTGCTGGGCAGACCCCATTAGTAAGAACATTTGATTTTAATTGGGTTGAACCAAGTAATGGACTTACTAACTTCTCAGATGTTATTACTCCCGAAGTAGTATTTAAAGACCTTACTTCTTATTCTCCTATTGGTAGTTTTACGGGGGCTCTTACAAGAACTATTACTGGTTCATTCCCTAGCACTTCTGAGGTGTCAGCTAGCTCTCCTGTAACATCTACGTCAACAAATACAGTTACGGTTGTTTCTGGAGCAAACTATTATGAGGGGGTTTATACTCCTACAAGTGCTGTATCTGTAGCCTATACCCATACTTCTAACGCTTGGCTAACAATCTTATATACAAGAACTTTCTCTAAGACGTTTGATATTAGGAAATGTCCTAATCAACTAGAGTTAGTTCAAAAGATTAATGCTTATAGGGTAATTATAGATGCATATAAGGAGACTAATGACACGCAATTTAATTTATTAAGTGAGCAGTATGACTTAGTTATTGCGTTATATTCTCACTTGATTGCTATGCACCAGACCACCACACAAGATGGTTCTGAGCCTATCCTAAGAGAGTTGTTGTCAATACTTGAGCCTTATTCAGGAACATATACCTACCAGTCAACTAAGATGCTAACATTTTCGTTAGCTGTTTCGGGGGCTAACTCATTCAATATATCTGACGGCACAAATACAGACGCTGTTCCACTAGGAAGTACTTTAACATTTGTTTCGGGGAATGCGGCACTAGTGCCTATAGTTACAAATAATAATATTACCTACTCCCCTACCTTTGGCACACTAATAAATACATTTGCTCAAGGTAACGACTCAAGGTTTCATAACCCTGTTACCATTGGTACTGCTAATGGACTAAGCATCTCTACTCAGGCTCTTTCGTTAGCTGCTGCTACTACAGGTAGTGCGGGAGCGATGAGTGCGTCTGATAAGACTAAGTTAGATGGGATTGCTTCAGGTGCTACTGCTAACGTAGGTACTGTTACAAGTGTAGCTTTAACTGTTCCTGCGGCATTTAGTATTACGGGTTCTCCTATAACTACTGCAGGTACGCTTGCTATAGCTGCAACGGGTAATTCAGCTCAATATATTACGGGAGCAGGGGCTTTGGCTACATTAAATACTGCAAACGTACCTGAAAACACTAACCTATACTTTACTAGTGCAAGAGCTAGGACTTCTATAAGCTTAACTACTACAGGCACTACAGGAGCAGCTACTTACGATAATACAACAGGGGTATTAAATATCCCTTCTTATATTGGGGGTGTAACCTCCTTTAATACTAGGACTGGTGCGATAGTTTTGTCTAGTGCAGATGTCACAACAGCATTAACTTATACGCCAGTTCCTACCAATAGAAATCTAACCATTAATGGAGTTAGCTTTGACTTGTCTGCTGATAGGAGTTGGACTATAGCTAGTGGTGTTACCTCGTTTAATTCTAGGACAGGTGCTATCACTCCTACAGCGGGAGACTATACTACAGCGTTGGTTACGGAGGTAACTAACCTTTATTACACAGACGCTAGAGCACGAGCTGCCATAAGTCTTACTACTACAGGAACAAGCGGAAGTGCTACCTATAATAATACTACAGGAGTCCTAAATATTCCCGCTTATCAAGGCGGTGTAACGAGCTTTAATACACGAACTGGTGCAATCACCTTAACAAGTTCTGATGTTACAACTGCGTTAACGTATACCCCCTACAACGCAACAAATCCGTCCGCTTATATTGCCTTGACTTCTTTAAGTTTTGCAGCAGGAAGTGGAGCGTACAATAATACTACAGGTGTTATAACTATCCCTACTAATAACAATCAAATTACAAATGGGGCTGGATACATAACGGGTATCACAAGTGGTAACGTAACTACTGCCCTAGGGTTTACACCTGAGAACGCAGCGAATAAAGGTATTGCTAATGGCTACGCTTCCTTAGATGGAGGAGGATTAGTTCCTTCTACTCAGTTGCCTTCTTATGTAGACGATGTGTTGGAGTTTGCTAACTTAGCGGCACTACCTGCTACAGGAGAGACGGGTAAGATATACGTTGCATTAGATACTAACAAGATATATCGCTGGAGCGGGGCTACTTACATTGAGGTTTCCCCTACGGTTGGAACTATATGGGGTGGTATCACAGGAACATTATCTAATCAAACTGACTTACAGACCGCATTAAACGCCAAGCAAGCGAGTTTATCGGGTACAGGTTTTGTTAAATCTATTGCAGGTACAATTTCTTATGATACCGCTACTTACTATCCAAACCCTACGGGAACAACTGCTCAATATGTGGCGGGAGATGGAAGTTTAATTACTTTCCCTGTGGCTGGGCAGTCAGGTTCTTTAGTTAGACTTGTAAGAAATCAGACAGGTGCTACCTTAACTAAGGGAACGGTTGTCTACATAAGTGGTGCTACGGGAAACAATCCTATTGTAAGCAAGGCATTAGCTACAGGAGATTCTACGTCAGCACAGACCTTTGGATTATGTCAAGCAAACATTGCTAATAATGCGGAAGGCTACGTTGTAATAACAGGAGACTTAGTTGGATTAGATACTTCTGCATTTACTGAAGGGCAACAACTTTACTTGTCAGGAACCGTTGCAGGAACATATACTGCTACAAAACAATATGCCCCTATCCACTTAGTTTACATAGGTATTGTTACAAGAAGCCACGTTTCATTAGGACAGATAGAAGTTAAGATTCAGAACGGATATGAACTAGATGAGATTCATAATGTATCGGCTCAATCTCCTGCTAATAATGATATTATAGCATATAATACATCTAATAGTTTATGGGAAAAGAAGTCTATTGCGACAACGTTAGGTTTTACACCTTATAATGCAACTAACCCAAATAATTATATTGCTTTAACTGCATTAAGTTTTGTAGCGGGAAGTGGAGCATATAATAACACTACAGGGGTTATAACAATTCCTACAAACAACACTCATTTAACAAACGGTTCTAATTACATAACATTAGCGTCATTAAGTTTTGTAGCAGGAAGTGGAGGATATAATTCTACAACAGGAGTAATAACAATTCCTACTAATAATAGCCAACTAACAAACGGTTCTAATTATATAACATTAACGGGGCTATCTTCTTCTGCTACAGGACTTACATATACCAATACAACAGGAGTATTTAGTCTAACTGCTGGTTACGAGATACCAACAACTGCATCTATTGCAACTTGGGATACGGCTTATACTAACAGAATTACTTCGTTAACAGTTACAGGTTCAAGTGGTGCGGCTACATTAGTTTCTAACGTACTGAATATTCCAACTTATACGTTAGTTGGTTTAGGTGGGCAACCTGCTTTAAATGGTACGGGATTTGTTAAAATAAGTGGTACAACTATATCTTACGACAATAGCACTTATTTAACTACCGCAAGTGCATCAAGTACTTACCAAACAATTATTACCAATCCCGTAACGGGAACGGGTACAATAAATGAGTTGGCTTATTTTAATAGTACAACTTCAATAGCAAGTTTAGCGGTTGCAACATATCCTTCACTTACAGAACTATCTTATGTAAAGGGAGTTACAAGTGCTATCCAAACTCAATTAAATGCTAAGGCTGCTACATTAAGTGGAACGACTAATTATCACGCTAAATTTACTTCAAGTACTACAATTGGTAATAGTTTAATATTTGATAATGGTACAAATTTAGGGTTAGCAACAAGTGGAGCAACATACGCTAGTACAACTTTATTATTAAGAGCAACAAGTTCAACATCTACAAATTATGCTTTTATCATAGAAGATAATGCTACTAATGAAATATTTTCTATTCAAAATTCAGGAGCTTTATTAATTAAAAATGCTGGTACGACAAGATTAACTATTGCCTCCACAGGCGCAGCTACGTTTTCGAGTAGTGTTACAAGTAGTTTGGGTAGTTCGTCTGCAAATTTTAATAGTAATGGTGCAACAACTGGTTCAGTTAATGCTTATAGAGCCTCTAATACATCGGGAATTGCGTCCTTTGGGATAGAAAATAATGTAGGCTCAGATTTAATGATTGGAAGTTTAGCTTATGCTACACTTTTGCAATCAGTTTCAAATACTGCTTTACAATTTGGTACTAACCAAACTGCAAGAATGACAATTACTTCTGCTGGCAACGTAGGAATTGGAACGAGTTCGCCTGCATCCTTATTATCTATTCAAAGAGGGGCAACTGGCGATAATATGGAATTTATAGGTAGTGGAGCAAGTGGATATTCCGATATATTATTTTATAATACAAATAAAGTTACAAGACTTGGATATATAGATTGGAGCGATACTCAAGTAAGATGGAATGTAGAGGCAAATATTCCTTTAGCATTTTATACAAATGGAAGTGAACGTATGCGAATTTTAAGTGGGGGTTCAGTATTATTTGGAACTACAAATGCCACAGGAAATGGTACAGGTTCATCTGTAAACGTAGGTGTAACAATTGGTGGGGGTGTAACTTCATCACAAGTTAATAACAACTCAAATCATTATTGGTCAAAGGCTTCAGGTTATACAAGTGGTGATTTTACTGCTCATTTTGTAAATGGCACTTATGTCGGAGGGATTAGCACTAATGGTTCAACAACTAACTATGCTACAGCATCTGACTACAGATTAAAAGAAGATTTAAAAGACTTTGTAGGCATTGATTTAATAAACAGAATAAAAACATACGATTACAAATGGAAGTCTGATAAAACAAGAATGTATGGAGTTGTAGCACACGAATTTGCTGAAATATTATCTTATGCAGTAACAGGACAAAAAGATGAAGAAAGAATGCAAGGCGTTGACTATTCCAAAATAGTACCTGTACTTGTTAAAGCTATCCAAGAATTATCTACAGAAATTAACTTATTAAAAAACAAATAATATGACAAACTTTTTTTGGAGCGTATATCAACTTGATACAGCTCCGACTCTCGACGGACTTACTGATGTGGTTATCACAGTTCACTATGGTAGAACAGCAGTAGAAGGAGAATACACAGCGTATTCTTATGGAACAATGGGGTGTGCCACTCCTTCTGAGACAGACTTTACTGCCTATCCTGACTTGACATTTGAGCAAGTATGTGGCTGGTTGGAAAATGGGCTCGATACAGCATCTATTGATGCAGGACTACAGCAGGATATTGATAATCAAATCAATCCGCCTGTGGTGGTTAAACACTTGCCTTGGGTTCCTGTAGTAGAAGCTCCTATCGTTGAAGAACCAATTGTAGAACCAACACCTACAGTATAATGGCAAAAATACCCGATAATATAGTTTCAATTATGATGGTTGACAATGCGGGGGCAGTAGTATCTGTTCCCGTATCTGACTTTATATCAGCAACCACCACTACTGTAGTCTCTGCCCCCGTTGTAATCCCTTCAGGAAAGCAACCTAAAGCGGAAGTTATTAACACTACCATTGAGACAAGCGTAGCTATAGAGGCAGACCCTAATTATCTTACGATGGCTAACGCCTCCCAAGATAACTTAATCAATTCTGTTGCATATCAGAACGCTAACAAAATCGGGTTAAATACAAAGTCACCTTCTTACCTATTAGACGTAAAGGGAGACTCAATTAACATAGGCTCATCTAGCTTACCTAACGGGTACAGGATAAATAGCCTACTAGTAGCCTCCGCAAGTTCTACTCTAAAGACTATCTACTTAGGAGACGCTACTAAGCTTAATATTATTAACTTATTCTCGCTTATCATTGCGGGGTTAATTCCTGTTACACCCACTACAAAGACAAGGATACTTGGTATTGGCGATACGGGCTTAGTTACAACCTTTACAATGCCTGTGACTGGCTCAGTACTGTTCTCAGACGGAACTACCTTAGCCTCAGACCCTGCCCATTTCTTTTGGAATGATACCAACAATAGGTTAGGTATTCTAACAAATACTCCCGCTTACACATTAGATGTTAACGGTACAGTAAGAGCTTCAACAAGTTTAATTACTCCTGTTATTGGCAACGCAGCGGGCATTACAGCTAACAACACTTGGACATATACCTCAAACGTAAATGTTCCTGTAACACCTGTAGATGCAACCCACGCAGCCTCTAAGCAGTACGTTGACGACACCGTCTTAACAGGATTAAGACTTGGAGCTTCTATCAAGACCGTAGCAACCTCAAACGTTGGTCTTAGCGGACTTTCTGCTGTCAATGGATATACTCCTATAGCGGGAGATAGAATCCTTGTTATAGGGCAAACAAATGCTACTGAGAACGGTGTCTATGACGCAGCGTCGGGAGGTTGGACAAGGTCTACAGATTCAGATACTGACGCAGAACTTAGAGGCTATCAGTACTTAATTACAGCAGGTACTTTTATTAACGTTAGGTACGGAAATACAAACCTAACTGCTATAACTATTGGGACAACTAATATTACTTATCAGCAAATTTCTAACGCTGAGACAGACCCAATCTTTACAGCATCCCCTTCGTTTGGTATTACTAATACTAACATCTCTAATTGGAATACAGCGTATGACAGGTCTGCTATAACGTTAGCTGTAGGCGGTACAACAACAAAGACAATAACATTAACTAAGCAGAACGGAACTACGTTAACTGCCTCGTTTACAGATACGGTTACAAGTGTATTTGGTAGAACAGGGGATGTTTCGTTAGTATCGTCTGACGTTACTAATGCTTTAGGTTATACTCCTTATAACGGAACGAGCACTTCGATTAAGGAGCTATTTAGTGCGACTGCTCCATTATCTTATTCAAATGGATTATATAGTATATCGCAAGCCACAACGTCTTCTAATGGCTATCTTTCAAGTACCGATTGGAATACATTTAATGGAAAAGAAAGTGTATTAACATTTACTGCTCCGTTAGTTAGAACTACTAATGCAATATCAATTACTCAGGCAACTACTTCAACAAATGGGTACTTATCTTCAACTGATTGGACTACCTTTAATGGTAAGCAAGCAACTATTACATTAACTACCCCCTTAATTACATCAGGAAGCGTACAAGCAACATTTAACTCCGCCACAGGAGCATTAAGTATTCCTTATTATGCAAATGTAGTTACCTCTATTGTAGAAGGGACAGGAATAACAATTAGTAATAGTTCGGGAGTAGTAACAATAAACTCTACAGCAGGGGCAGTTCCTTCATTAGCACAAGTTTGTGCGATAGGTTCAAACGCTACAGGATTTGTTATCACAGCAAATGCATTCTTTGAATCTTCTGACATTCGACTAAAGACGGTACTAGGAGAAAATCCTAACGTAGATTTGTCTAAATTAGATGTAATTAAGTATCTAAGAACTACCCACGATAAAGATAAGATTCGTTACGGATACTCAGCTCAAGAGGTACACGATTTATGTCCTGAGTTAGTTAACACAGATGCCGAAGGATATTTATCTGTTAACTATACAGACACACATACACTACTTATATTATCTTTACAGAAGCGTATTGCAGAACTAGAAAGAAAATTAAATGCCAACTAATTGGGATACCATTCCTGCGTTAAAAATCATTACTGACGAGAATGTTATCGACGCAGTTAATGATGAAAAACTAGTTCCAAATGTCAATATATCAAATATTGCAACATATACGGGCGGAACTTGGGTTGCAACAGGTAATGCTAAAAAAACTTTAACTAAGGAAAGGATAGCGGGAGTAGTTTATCTTGATAGCACAAGTACCGCTCCTTATTTTTACGCAAAGACAGCTAAACAATTAATTGCAAGAAGAGATATAGTATCCTTTAGACCCAACATCGGTTACGAGGCAAGGACTATATTGCCAGCTGCGTATAATATTTTAAGTAATAACAATAAAGCTAACTTTAATAGCACAGGATATAGGGTATCTCAAACCTCTTCTGGTTCATTAGGAAGTCAGGCATCTAACTATACAATTGGACAACAATTCTATTACGCATTCCATTTTTTAAATACAGGTCCATTAGTCACACAAGGCAACGTTGTGTTTACATTAACAATTCCAAACGGATTGTCTTGTGTTTTGTCAGGAGGGCAGCCTATAGTGCTTCATCTTAAAAATGGTAGTGTTATGACACCAAGTACAGCTGCTACATTGGTTGGTAACACTTTAACCATTACTATTACAGCACAAGTATTTGGGTACGATATAGTAAACAATCCTACCGCTTATCATATAAGCGTATTGATGACTTCTTATTTGAATTCAGGTTGGGACAATGGAGCACCTCCGCCTGCTATAGTTTATTTACCAACGGTATCAACAACTCCGTATGCTATTAATAAGCCACTAAGCTCCGACTTTTATATTAGTTTGAATTATGCGTCTTTAACAATAACAAAGACAAACCCATATCCAACAACAATAACATTTAATCAAGAGTTTGACTACTCAATAGTAATTTCTAACTCTAGTACAGTTGCTGCAACGGGGGTAGTGTTTACCGACGTTTTACCATCAGGAGTAACATTTGTCTCTATTGCTGAAATACCCCCAGGATGGACTGCAACTGTATCAGGGCAAACTGTTACTGTAAATGCAAATGCTAACAGCGTTGTTTATCAAGGCAGCTATCCTATTAAAATAAAAGTAAGGGCTACATCAGAAAATACTAATATTAGTAATACTGCAAGTGTATCTGGAACCAACTCTTTTGCTACAAGTGCCACTAAGACTAACTACATTGACTTTAAGAGAACTCCTACATTAACACCACAAGGGTCTTACACTTGTTCTTCTGGAGTAACGTATGAGGTTTTTAGGGATACAAATGTTAACTCTACTACTATAGACCATTATTATGTAAATAATGTAAGTGTAGGAACCACCCCACCTTCTAACGGAGCTTGTACTTTTGTAGGAAATGCTACTACAACTCTGCCATCAGTAGGAACTAAGTTAAATTGTACTAATAATTGCTATCCTCAGACAAGTGTAGCAGGAAGTACTGTTTATTTAAATCAGGCAGGATATCCTTCTTATACAACAACGGGGACATACACATCAACTATTTCTCAAACAGACGCAAATACTCAAGCACAAAATATATCAAACGCTGCTTATGAAGCAGGCTTGCAAGCAAAGTTTAATGCAGAAGGATTCTGTACTTGGACTGCATCTAATATAACGGGCAACTATGATGCTAACTTTACTAGGAATAACTGTGGAGCTAACTGCTATGGTAATGGAACTGTAAATTACCCATCTCCTACTCAGTATGCTTCTGCTGTGTCTACAACATCTTGCGAAGCAGCGGTAGCTTCTGCAGCATCGGCTGCTTATAATATGGCAGTAGCAAACGTAAACGCTAACGGGCAGAACTTTGCTAACGCTAACGGAACTTGTTGTTGTTTTGTTGCAGACCCTGTTTGCGATGGATGTAATTACTTAGGCAACAGAGAAAGAAATACCTGCGATGGTTCTTATAGAAATACAACACCAACAGAATACAATTCTTGCGGTTGTAATCAAAATTGTCAAGGTACATACTATACAGATTTTGTTTGCGACAATAGAGACAAGGTGTTTGTACAGAAATATAATTGTAATGGAGTTGCTACAGGGGCTACAAATAGAATCAACTGTGGTTGCGACGCAGGCTCACAAGAACTTTCTCCTACAGGTTATGATACTTGCGTAAACTGCACAACATTTACAGTATATTATGACGGAAATAGATGTTCTGGAACAGGTGGGCGATACATTGTTAATGGAGCTAGCGTAGGAACGACAGAGCCATCAAGAGGAGGTTGCAACACAAATAGTAGTTATGGTATATCTAGAGGAGTTAGATGCTTTAATGGAACAAATTACAACGTATACGAAGATACAAATGGATGTGGAGGCGGAGACCAATACCAATATAGAAATGGAGCAGACGAGGTACAATTCACATCTAATGAATTCGGAGGAGACCCTTGTACATTCTATGCTTACAAAAGTCAAAACTTTACAAGAAATAACTGCGGGGCGGGATATGTTGGAGGGGTAGTTAATTACTCAAACACTTACTCGTACACAGGAATACTTAATCAAGCAGGAGCTAACGCAACGGCTGACGCTAACTTCCCTAACGACGGGCAGAACAATGCTAATGCAGTAGGTTCTTGTACAGCTATTCAGGTATGTAAGGTATATGACATCATTGCTTATGACGAGGGATACTACGTTGATGGTTCTTTTACTTACTGTAATGGTGGTCTAGGGTACTTTAGTTTCTACGCTAACTCTTCGGGAGTTATTGGACAGACTCCTTGCGTAAATGAGTATTCGGTATCCATAAGCAACTACGGTAACGGAGCTAGTGTACAAGAAGCATACACTTGTTAATATTATTGTTTTTATTCTTATATTTGCACAACAAAACAGATTACATTTGCACAACCAAACAAAAGAGAGATGAATAAATTTCTAATGATTGCAAAGGCTTGGGGTATAGCCGTTTTTCATACAGACGAACAGAAAGAATTAGCTGACAAGCGTTCTGCGGTTTGTTCTACTTGCCCATCACTACAGGAGGTTGACGTAAAGAATATGACAGGAGGACTAGTTAATAACTACTTCTTATGTGGTAGCTGTGGATGCCCCTTGCAAGGTAAGATATATACACCCGTAGATAGTCCAAAAGAACAAAAGTGCCCGTTAGAAAAATGGGAGAATTAATATTATATTTGTAAAATTTTAAATCAAACAGAATGGAAAAGATTAAATTGTCATTAGCAGAATTGCTAACATTAGAAGCCGAGTTAAATGGCTATGTAAATCCTCAATCAGGAGAACAAATTTTATCAGGATTTCTTAAAGAGAAATTGAACTTAGCTACTAAGTATTGGCTAACAAAGTTATCTGATAAGTTAACTGCTAAGAAGAAAACTATCGAAACTTTGCGTGACGAACTTATCAAGAAGTTTGGCGAAGAGAAGGATGGGAGTATCGGAATCGAAACATTCTTAGACGAAGAGAAAACAAAGGTTAACCCTAAGTTTATTGAATTCCAAGACGAGTGGGCTAAGTTGTTATCTGAAGAAGAAGAGGTTGAATACAATCCTTTGACTGTAAGCGACTTAGAGAAGATTGATTCTGAAGGGAATTACAACTTAGTATTCAAATTAGTTAAGGAATACTTGGCTAAAGATAATGACTGATAACCAACTAATTTGGTTTGCTATATTTTGGGGGGCGGTATGCGTAAGTTTTATCGCCTTCCTAGTGTATAATATTTGGAGATTCCAAAAAGATTGGGAGATTACCTATAAAAAGATTTTGAGATAGGATTAAAGTGGTTTATCTTTGTATCATAACTTACAAGATAAATGAATAATAGTAGTCCAGAAACAGGAATAGTAAACGTAGCTCTTAGTTTAATTAGTGCCGCAGTTTCCCTAGCAAGTATTCAAAGTTTTGTAGGAATTATAGCGGGAGTAGTTGCAATTATATCAGGTTCGTTTGCTATTAGATACTATTATCATAAAACAGAAGAAGTTCTCAAGACTAAGAAAGATGTTGACTGATTTCTTTAAACATAAAAAAGTATATTCTCACACAAGGCTCATTTCTATAATTGGGTCTTTTGTTATTTTCGGGGCTTTTATATATTATCCTGACAATAGTGGTTTACAGAACCTAATGGCAATTATTATATCAGCATCGTTAATTAATGCTACCGCATCTAAATTTTCAAAACAAAATGATTACGAGCCAACAAGCAATGAAGAAGTATGGGATGCCGAGTGCGAGCAACCCGAATATGGTCCTGTGGGACGTACCAAGCGAACTAGAGATAGGAGTAATTCCTAAGCGTATTTATTGTAATAAGGATATGGTTGTTCCATTATCTAACGCATTTAAAAAACTCATAGACACTAATTGTGTCAATGAATTAAAGACGTGGGATGGATGCTTTAATATTAGAAAGAAGCGAGGCTTGAGTTCTATGAGCTTACACTCGTGGGGTTTGGCTGTGGACGTAAACGCTTTTGAAAACGGACTTAATCAAATGCCTAAATTATCTAAAGAGTTTGTAGAATGCTTTACAAGCTCAGGATTTGATTGGGGCGGAATATGGAAAAGAAAAGATGGTATGCACTTTCAACTATCAAAAATATAATGGAAAATAATTATCAAAATTTGACAAATTATGGAAAATAAACTAGCCAAATTCGGAAGTTTACCGATTTACTTACTATTATTTATCATATTTCTTGGTTCTTGCAAGCCATCTAAGGTAGTAACAGTTGTATCCGAAAAGATACGCATTGATACGATTATAAACGAAAGAACAATCGTTAAATTTAACGCTATCCACGACACGCTAACTATAGACAATCCTTGCGATTCTGCTGGCATCTTAACGACTTTCTATAGCAAGATAACACTACCACAAGGAAAGATAATTATAAGGTCTTACAGAGGCAAGATTCAAGCCACCGTAAACATCGACTCTATTAGAAGTGTATATGAGAAAAAGTATCGTTATATGGAAACTTCTAACGTCACCAATTCTGCAAAAATTATTACAAAAGTAACCTACCCATCGTGGCTAGTTACTGCATTTATATTAGAGAGTTTATTAATCATTGGATTCTTATACTTTAAGTATATATTTGGGAGATAATTTAAACTTATGGCAAAGGCACTAAACGTAACAATATTTAAGAGTAAGCCCAAGAAGAATAACAAGGGTATTCACGCAAAGACAAAGACATCCTCGTCAAAGGGTAGCAAGAACTACAGAAAGCCTTACGCAGGTCAGGGCAAATAGTAAATAGTTTTTTCATTAATATTTTAGCAATCCCTTGATTCTATGAGTTGAGGGATTGTCGTATATAACAAAAAATCATTAACTTTGGTCTAAATTAAAAGAATAATAATATGGCAGTTTCAATTGAAGAGGCACATAAGTTTATTAGAAGCATTCTAAAAAAGAATAGGGCTGGATTCGTGTCTCCGTCAGATATAGACTTGTATCTAAACAGAGCTGTTTCCGATTGGATTTCGGCTATTGTTTTTAAGTATAAGAAGACAAAGAAATTTGACTACGACCACTTGCTAACTAAGAGAACTTCTTTTTCAGTAACTTCAGGAAATGGGACACAAAACTTGCCTGCTGACTACTTAGAAGGATTGACTGTTTATTTAACGGTTAGCGGTAACCTAGTTGAAGGGACATTGTACAATTGGGATGAGTTCCTAGAGATAACAAACTCAAAGATATTAACCCCATCTACTTCATATCCTGCGGCAACTATTTTTATGGATAGTGCAAATACTGCTAAGATTCAGTTTGCCCCTGTTCCCGTTTCGGGAACTTTGGATTACACACTTGTGTATGTAAAGAAGCCTACTACGGCAGTTTTTAATTTTACTGCACCTAATGGTAATATAACATATGCTGGAGGAGGTTCTGTAGATTTAGATATCTCAGATAGATTCTTAGGAGACATCTACGCAAGAACATTAATGTACTTGGGAGTAACTTTGGACAGTCCTATACTTCTTCAGACAGAACAAATTAAGGACGCTAACCAGTCAAATGACGAACGATAATGGCATACGTTTATAGACATATAAGATTAGACAAAAACGAGCCGTTCTATATTGGAATTGGAAGCGATGATAATGGAGATTATTATAGGGCTAATTATAAATATGGAAGAAATGAACTTTGGAATAGAATTTCTGAAAAGTATGGTTATAAAATAGATATTGTAATGGATGATATTTCTTGGGAAAGTGCTTGCGAAAAAGAAAAAGAGCTTATTTCATTATATGGAAGGATTAATTTAAATAATGGAATATTGTGTAATTTTACTGATGGAGGCGAAGGGGTTCTTGGTGTAGTTTTTACTCAAGAAAGATTAGACAAGATGAGTGATTCAATGAAAGGTAAATTAGCAAAAGAAAGGCATCCTCAATTTGGAAAAACTCGTACAGCAGAATGTAAGGCAAAAATTTCAGAAAAATTACTTGGCAAAAAAATGTCTCCAGAGAGATTGAAGAAGCATAGCATTGCATTTGGAGGAGAAAATAATCCTATGTTTGGTAAAAATCATTCAGAAGAATCAAAAGAGAAAATGAGGCAAACCATAAAAGGGAAGACTCATACTATAGAAACAAAAGCAAAAATGTCTGAAGATAGAATTGGCAACAAAAATGCTAACTATGGAAAAAGAAATTCAGAACAGGTTAAGCTAAAGATGTCTCAAAATAGAAAGAATAAAATATATATTTATAATACAGAAAATGGAGTAATATACGATTCTATAAAACAAGCTTCGGATTCATACAATATAAGTTACAGTATGTTGAAATTAAAGCTTTATGGAAAATGTAAGAACAACACATATTTAAGATACGCATAATGGCAGTTACAAAAGCAATTTTATCGGAGCAAGTGCAGCGAATCTATACTCGATTCTTGGACCGCGGAAATGAGTCAGATACAATAGATATTAGGGAGGTTATGCTTCTTGTGAGCCAAGCTATCAACAAGATATTAAAGCTTGAAGTAGCTGAGTCATTTAAGGCAGGATTAGTAGATATACCTAAGTGTAGTCTTATTCAATATACTGCATCGGTAACTGCTGACGCACCTAACAACCGTTCTTTTATAACATTACCTGTTATTCCATTAACATTACCCTTAGATATGGGTATATGGAATATAGCTGCATCAGGTGCTGCACTGACTCCGTATATCCCTATTCCTTCACAAGATGTGTTGGTATTTCAAGGAGCTAACCTAAGTTACTTAGAAGGTCAAATTGGATACTACGTTCAAGGCAAGAAGGTTTTCTTTACTAAAGACCTTACATTAGCAGGAAACGGTTCAATAAGTTCTGTTATAATTAACATACTAGCATCTGACTTTTCTCAGTTTGCGGACAATGATATGTTACCTATATCTCCTGAGGTAGAGTCTGCTGTAATTACAGAGGTATTAAATATAATTAGCGGAGGTAGGGTTTCACAAGCAGAACTAGCTAGTCAACAACAAGCTCAATAGATATGAAAACTAAGTCTATAAATATAATTGTTAGAGATGCGTTGTTAGACAACGGGCTTCCATTACATTACTACACTAGGTACTTACACCACGCATTAAGAATCGCGGACGAGTTGTCTATGGACTTTAACTTAGGCAACGTAAAGGTGGTTGAGTTAGATGTAACGTCTTACCAAAGAGCTATCTTACCTGCTGACTTTATTGACTTTATAGATATATCAGCTAAGCACGGAGAGAGGGTACTTCCAATGGAAAGAGAACGTACTTTAAATAAAAGATACAACTACGATTCAGCAGGTAATAAGATTCCTTACGAGTCATCTACTAGCATAAACTACGACGCAGAAATAAACTACAACTTAATCTCAGGTTCTAATAATATGAACACTAGGGGCGAGCTTGTAGGAAGGTACTACGGTAGGGCAAGGTTTCCCAAGTTAACGTATGACATAGACGAGACTAACCAAGAGATTGTGTTTAGTAACGGAATGATACTAACTAAGGTTACGTTAACATATATGACCTCGGCAGTGTCCCGCTCTACAGCTAATGTAGTAACTCCTTATGCTACAGATGTAATTACAAAGTACATACAAATGATGGCAGTTAAGGCAGAGGGAAGTACACTAGGTAAGTATCAACTAGCTAAACAAGAATACGACAATGCTCGTAGAATATTTAGGTCTAGGATGAATGCTACAGACTTTGCAGAAGTACTTGGTTCAATAAGAAACGGAATTGTTGGTAGTCTTAAAAACTAACACTTAATATTTAACAAATGGCTAAGATAAGTCTAAGAGCGACTGGTGGTTTAAACCAAGACATTGACCCTAATAACCTACCTGAGGGAGACTACCTTTCAGCCAATAACATTATATTTGATTCTGGTAAAGACGGAGGAGCAGGAGCTATTAGGATGTTGGACTCTATCAAGACTACAGGACTTACAGCTATCTCAGGCACAATTGTAGCTACAGCACAAGACACGGACGGTTCTATTTATGTACTAGCTGTTGTATCTACTGTAGCTTCTATTTATAAAATAGCAGTTAACTCTTCAACAGGTGCATTAGTAAATCCCGCACTTGTACTTAACTACACTCACGGAGCTGCAGAAGGATTAATTCCTGACCTAAGAATTATTGGCGAGAGTTTGGTTTGGAATTATGCGGGCAGTGGAACTCCTTTATCTTTTTGGGCAAAGAGGCAATTAACTGACCCTAAGACTGTAACGATAGAAAACTTAACATTACAAAAGACTACTCCTAATAATGTAGCAACTATTGTTAAGTCATTATCTTCTACGAACAAAGGAGTAGAATTCTTAGAGTCTGCCGATTTTCAGTTTGCTTATAGGTATCAGTATGATAACTACGAGTACTCTGCATTAGGGAACTACACTCAAATGTATAAGGGAGAAAAGAATACAGAAAAATATACATTTACATATACTCACGCAAATAAACCTGACTATGCATTATATCTAGAAGTATACGTACGAATAGGAAATAATGGCACGTGGAGAAGGATTGATTCTAATAAAACAGATAGTACAGGAGATGCTCTTACGTTTATTTGGACAGGGCAGATATTTGAAAGTTTAGATATTATTACTACAGGAAAGCCATTTGATGCAGTACCTGTATGGACAAAGAATATAGAGATAGCTAAGAATAGAATATTCCTAGCTAATATTCAAGACGACTACGATGCAAACGTTGGAACTATAACATTTTCTGACCCAACAGCTTCTTTAGGGTATACCTTGCCTGCTGGTTCTACACATAAATCCTACTTAGGCGATTCTGCTGTGGTAGCAAGTAGTGAGACAGGAGCTTCTGCGTACGTTAAGCCATTTGCAAATAATTCAACTTATGCAATAGGTCTTGCCTACTATGACAAGGCAATGAAGACTAGGGGTGTAGAAAAATACATTAAGTTTAATACAGGTAAATTCGGGGGTGACATCACAAGTACTGTGCCTCTTGTCCCTAATATAACGGCAACCGTAGCAAACATTCCAACTTGGGTTAAGTTTGCCCAATTCGTATATACTAAGAATATATCTAAGTCGTATATCTTTGAAGGGTATGCTAGTAGTATATTCTTTGAATTAAAGAAGACTACTGTAGACGAGAAGACTAAGGAGGTAACGACGTTATTAAGTTTTGTTCAGTCTGTAACTAAGGATGACCTAAAAGAAATTAATGCGTTTGTTATTGATATGATGGGAATGATTCGTGCGGGAAGAATATATACTTGGCAGCAAGGAGACTATGTATCTGTTAAGACTCCTAATGGAGTTCTTGATTTAAAGATTATAGGGCAGAATGATAACTTAATCTATTGTGCGTATTCAGGCGACGTAATGACAAATACTACTACGGTAGACCCATCTACTTTAGCCTTTGAGATATATACCCCTAAGCAACAACAAGAGGATGAGTCTTTGGTGTTTTATGAATACGGAAACTTAATTCCTATAGTAACAACAGGACCAACTCCCACAACATCTATTGCCGTTACGGCGGGGGGTCCACTAAATGGTCCTGCATCAGGAAGCAAGCTATTAGGGGATATGGTGTTCTCTACAATAGATATGCCTACTTATGTGACATCCCCATTCATAACAGACGTTTCTAAGGGAAGTCCTGTAGTAGAGGACGTAGTTACTACCGTTAACTCAACGCATAACTTTTCTGATTTAACTGCGTCTTTCTCATCAATTGGTACTGTCGTAAAGCTAGAAAGTCCTGTATTTACCTCTATTTCAAGTTCGTATTCAGATGTAATATTAAACTCAAGTAACGTAGCAAACTCTACAGGAACCTCGTTTAAGACAACTGGATATTATATTGTTGGTGAGCAAGATGCTGGAGTAAACAAGATGACGGTTGCGTATAACTTACAGGTAACTAAGGCTTTGTCGCAGAATACTCCTACAGGAACTGAAGTAGAGGGCAAGTTTGATTGGGCATTAAAAATGCAAGTATATAAAGTTCCTTATAATAACACAACAAATAAATATGACTTAGGCTCTGAAACATTTGGAGACGAAGTTTATATTACTGCGGATAGCGTTAATTTGCCTCCGAGTACCCCAACTATGGATTATGTTGGAACTCATACTATTGAATTAAATAAGTTAAAGAAGGACATTAATCCAAATGATAGGTTTGAAGTTAGATTTACATTAACCGTAGAATTTCAAGGGGCAATAAATACAGCTAGCATTACAGTTGCTAGAAGGTCAGCGTCTGCTAACAGTGTTGTTATTACCTTAAACGGAGACAGAACTCCTGTTAATAGTATTACATCTTATAATTATAATGCAGAGGTATCGGCAACTAAGACTAAGTACTTGTTCCGCTCTATATCAAACGCAATAACTAATCCTCAGTGGAACACTTCTTCAGGTAAGCCATTACTTTCAGCACAAAACATTGTGACAACTCCAAGGACTAATACAATTAGGTACGGGGGCAATTATGTGCAAGGGACTAAGATTAATAATATAAGCTCATTCTTCTCCTTAGATAGCAACGATGTAGCTATTGAGAACGGAGAAATCACAGGACTACAGAGAGCATCTAGGCTACAAGGAAACGGTAGTATGATGATTGTGTTATGTAAGCGTGAGTCCGCCTATATAATGCTAGGAGAGCAAGAACTATCTCAAGGAAACAACGCCTCTATTCGTTCGTTAACAGCCAATATGATTGGTACTATCAGAAACTTTGGCAATAACCTAGGTATGATAGATAAGAGGTCTGTGATGAACTACAAGGGAGTTATATGGTGGTGGGACGACTTTAACAAGAAGGTAGTTAAGTACACCCCAGATGGACTAGAGCTACCAAGTGATACTTATATGCGTTCTACATTTAGAAGCAAGAGCGGTATAGCAACGTTCTCTTACGACCCGTTCCATAATATGTGCTTTATTGCAGTAGGTAGCGAGACTCAGTCTTTAGGGTATTCAGATAACTTAAAGCGTTGGATTGCAGCGTATGACTTTGTTCCAAACTTTGCAGAGAGCTATGGAGACAGGATGTTGTTGTTTAAGAGCGGTGTTCTTTATAGGTCACTAGAGAGTGGCAGTAAGAATGATTATAATGCGTTCTTAGGGGCTACGGCTTCTAATGGTAACATTAAGTTTGTTGTCAATAGCCAACTGCCTGTGATGCCATTAAATGTGGCTGTGCTCCACGACATGAACGTGATAGACTACAACCAACCTAACTACATTAAAAGCTCTTTGTTGACGATAGATATCACAAACGACAACGGTCAAACAAGTGCAATAAACGAAACTAATTGGCTTTTAGAAGACAATAGAATATATGCCCACGTAATGAGAGATAGTAGTTCTACAGGTGGGATAATAGAAGGTAATTATATTGTGGGTTATTTAAATAATTTCTTATTAACTTTGAAAGATAAAACACAGAATATGCGTGTTAATTCAATAGACATAGAAGTAAGCCCAATAACAGGACACTCATAAAATATTAACAAAATGATAGGTGCTATATTACAAGGATTAGGTGCTGTAGGAAGTGTAATTGGGGCAGTTGGTCAGAAGGCGGAAGCTAAAAGACAATTTGACCGCCAAACCGAATTTGGTAAGCAACAGAAGTCTGCCTTTACAAAAGGATACGGAGACTTAATTAATCAAGCCCAAGGGCTTAAAACATATCAAGGAGATATAAGCAAGTTTGTTAAGGCAGAGCAAGCGGCTGAGTTAGGTAAGCGTATGGCAGGCGGTGGTCGCGTAGCAGGAGAGGATATAATGAGAGAGCAAGTTAGGCAGTCTACAGCTAATACATTAGCCGCATCGCAACGTGCAGGAGGTTCATCCTCTGACTTGCTAACAGCCGCTTTGATGGGGCAACAACAAGAAGGTGCTCAGATGCAAAACATCGACATCACATCTCAACAACAACGTCAACAGATGGGGCAACAAGCTCAACAGAACTACCTACAATCTTTAGGTCAGACTGCTGCAGCACAAGCACAACAAGCAGGACTTCAGTTTGAATCTGAAGCTGGGAAACAACAACAATTATTAGGGTTGTCTCAGCAACAATTTCAAGGTGGGATGGCGTTAGACCAATCATTATTTGAACAACAGCAAGCATCGGCTGCTGCGGTACAAAATGCTAGGTCTGCTATATGGTCTGGTATTGGAGGGGTTGCTTCTACTATAGGTGGAGGTTTAACTCAGATGAAGAATCAAAAAGACAACTTAGCCATGCTAGGTCAGATATATGGAGGTGGGAAGAAAACAAATGAACTTACAGGAAATTTATTATTAGGACCTACGGGGCAAAATATGATAAATCCTTTATTTGCGGGACAAGGATTTCAAACTAATCTTGTTAAAGTTAATAATCCCTTTCAGAATTACAATCCTTATAATAAAGAATTTAATCAAGAAGCTCCTTATTAAAAATGGCATACACATACGACCCGTCGCAAAACATTCAACAAGGATTCCAGCAAGCAGCTTCTGGAGTTGGTAATATATTTACACAAGTTATTGCACAACAACAAAGGGACTACAACTTAGCTGAGAACGCTTTCCAAAACATTGAGGCTCTTAAAAAGAACTTAAATATATTTGGTCAGAAGTCTATTACCTCTAAGGCAAATGATTTGTTAGGTAAGACAAGTTCTGCAATAATGAAGAACGGTAAACTAGACTATTCTGCATTAGGGGATATACGTCAGCAAGTGTCCGAGATAGGAGACCTTAAGCAAGGTTATGACGTGGGGGCTAAGGAATATGAGAGGATGTTGCAGCTAGGAGTTGCTAATAAGGACAACTTAGTTAGCTTTGAAAAGTTCTACAAGGACTTGTCTGCTAAGATGGGAGACGAGAACTTAGTTAAGAATCCACAAGACTTACAGAAGGCTTTAGCGGACACTTATACTAACAACTTAGATTCGTTTAAGATGTTTGGCAAGTCTTACTTGTCATCTAATCCATATAAAAAAACCGCTCGTGATATTGTAGACCCTAAGACAGGGGCTTTAATGAGAGTGCAAGCTGAGTTGCCTGCAGGATGGAGTTTTGGAGCACAGGGTAACATAATACCTCCTGAACCAAAGACTATGATTGTTAATGGGCAGCAAGTTACAATGGATTACGCTGACCAAGAGTTAGCTAGAATACAAGCTACTAGTCCTGAGCAATTAGTGTTAATGAGAAAGCAGGCAGGGTTTGAAGGTCAGAATTTAAGTGATAAAGAAATAGTTAAGGCATCTATTGATAAGATTCCAATGACTGTTCAATCTACTCAAGTTAAGTCTAAAGCAGAAACTGAAACAGAACAATATAAAGCAGAATCAGCTAGATTTGCAACTGAAAATCAAGGATTAATATTAAAATCTGATTTAAATGCTAAGGCGGCTAGTGCAGCATCGTCTTGGGCTTCAGCTAATTATTATAATAAAAAAGCTGACCAAGAGGAAGTTGATATGATGTACGACCCATATAAGGATTTTACCAAAGTATCATTTAAAGGAAGCTCAACGGGAAATCAAGTTAATCTAACAAAGTATCCTATTGGAAAAGACATAAGTCTTAACATAAATGGACAACAAGGAATTATAAAATCTGTTGCTAGAGATGAAAACGGAGGAGTGTGGGTAGAAGCTTGGCATAATCGTGGAAATAAAATATCCGCAAAAATGGATAAGAGTGAAAGGGGAGCTGGATTTAAATGGAAGAAAGTTTCTAACTTTGATGAATTTAATACAGAACTTTCTCAAGAAATAAATGTTGGCTCAGGTATCCCATCTAAGCAAAAAGCTATGGTAAGAAAAGCTATTGGAACTCTTTATAGTTTGCCAACAAATAGTAATCCTACAGAAAAGCCTACAATGCCAAAGCCTACTCCTGCTTCAGGACGAGTTGCTAAAAATACTTATAGCAAATATACGGATTCAGAATTACTATCTGACCCAGGAAGAAATACAGGCATTTATGCAAAAATGAGCGATGCTACATACCTTGCTTTTTTAAAATCTCAATAGTATATTAATTTATAAACAAATAATTAATGAGTAAGCAGAGAATTCAATTACCTTCAGAAGATTTAGCGGCAAAATTTTTAGAATCAAATTCTTCTAAGATACAATTGCCGTCAGAAGATTTAGCAGCAAAGTTCTTGTCGGCTCAAAAAAAAAATCCAATCCAATCCGATATGGACTTATCTGTGGCGAAACCTTCTATGGATGGGAGTCAGGAAGAGGATGGGTGGTTCGACAAATTAAAGGGATACGCTTCTAATATTGCAGACGCTACTATTGGTTTAGGGAAAGGGGCGGAACGTCGTTTAGTTACAGGTGCACAAGGAATAATGACACTTGGTTCTTCATTACAGAACCCATACGAGAATATGCCAACTGGATTTGCGGGAGGGGAGAAGTATAAACTATCCTTTGACCAGAGAATGAAGATGGCGGAGGGTGCAAACAAGGACTTAGAAAAATATAAGTTCGAAAAAGCAAAAGGTAGTTCTCAGCTAATTGATATCGATTTAAAAGATGGAATTGATGTTAAATTCACAGCTCCTGACGCAGAAGCATTTGGCGAAGCAATTGGAGACAATCTTACACAGTTAGGATTAAATATGTTTACGGGCGGCGTTGGACTTATGGTAAATTTTGCCGCTAACTTTGAGAATAATTATCAAGAAGCTAGAAAACAAGGTATCCCCGCAGATAGGGCTTTAGGAGAATCCGCCGTAAGAGGTGGAATAGAGACTTATATTGAAAAGAAATTTGGTCTTGAAAACCTTATCTCTAAGGGTATAGCAAAGCAAGGTTCTAAGGAAGCTATTAAGCAAATAACAGAAAGTGTTTTAACTAAAAAAGCATTTGATGAAACTGCTAAGAAAGCAGTAGGAATACTTAACCCAATAAATTTAGCAGTAGGGTTTGCAAAAGGATTTGTTCCTGAAGCAGCAGAAGAATTTGTTCAGACAGTTGCCGACAATGGGGCACAACAACTATTCAACTATTACGAAACTAAACGTAATGAGGATGACCCCAATGCAAAATCAAATTTATATAAAACACAAGACGAGAATGGAAACGATGTTCCTGTTGAAATGTGGAGTAAACAAACTCTTGTAGGTGGATTAAATGCTGCTATATACGGTGGTATAATGGGTCAGGCGGGAGCGACATTTATTAACTCTCGTTCTTTTAATCCTACTATATACTCTACATTACAAAACTCATACGAGTCAACAGGTAAAAAAGGATTAACTGAATCTAAAGAAGACTTAATAAAAGGAGTTGGCAAAGCGTTAGCTAATGGTAAAATAGACCAAGCAGGACACGACAATGCAATGAGAAATATTGATTTGATGGAGCAGAATATTACTTCTTTTAATCAAGGTTCTGAGATTCCAGCTTACACAAGGTATCAGTTATTTAATATTAAAAATAATGTTGTACCTGAAGAGGTAAATCAAATGGCACTACAATTTGCTAAAGCAGTTGCTCCAATTGAGACCCCTACAGCAGATGCAATTAACAATGATATAGAATCAGGTAATACTACAGAGTTTGCGGTTCCTGATATGATTTCTAATGCCCCTGAAGGATTTGCTCAATTTATTGATAAAACTCCTGTGCAAGAGAATGGACAGACTGTATTCAAGGGAATGATACCAAACTCTTTAATTCAAGCTAATCAAAATAACACTAGTCAAATACAAGGGATTGCTCAAGAGGCTTCTACTGCACTAGCGTCATTAACTGATAATGAAAGAATTGTAAGTGTGGATGATATTAAAAGATTAGGACAGCAAGGCTCACCTATATTTAAAGATTCTAAGAATCAGTTAGCATTTGAATATGCATTTCAAAAGAATGAGAAAGAGTTTCAAAGAAGAGCTAGAAGAATTAATTTATTAAAATCTGTAGCTAAAGATATTGAGACAAACAATACAGCAATAACACCAGAAAGTTTTCAGCAGAAAATAGAGAACTTATATAAGTATAATGTTGGAGACTCTGTATTCTTTAATAATAAATCTACAAAGATTTTAGATATTAGTAATGACGGGCAGAAGCTTAAATTATCAGGAGTTCAAGAACAAATATCTGCTAGCGACAACGACCTTAGACTAGAGGATTCGGTAACAGAACAAGCTGTTCAACCACAACCTGAAGAGGGTCAAGCTGTTGCAGAACAACCTATTGTAGAGCAGCCAAAGCCTGAAGTTATCCCATTAGCAGAAGAGCAACAAATAACAACAGGCAGAACAATGCGTGATGCTATTGACGAATTAATTCCGTTTACTTATAGAGGAGAAACAGGTGAGATTTATAAGCAAGGTAATGGGGTTGTTGTATTTGAAAGCCCTAATAGAGTTTATGAGTTTGGTAATATAAGAGATATTGGCGACAGGTCAATTGATGAGTTTGATATCATTCCTCAAGAAATGGAAATAGGGGATGATTTCTCTGTGACCATTGATGGAAATAAGTTTACTAACAAAAGCCAGAATCCATTTAAAGCAATTACGTATGATGCAGACGGGAATGCTGTATCTATTAAATTAGATAATCAGAGCGGAAAGACAAGAGTGATTAAGGGTACAAGGGCAATGCTTATTGATGCCAAATATAAAATAAAACAACTTTTTGATGAATCCACTAGAGACCAACTTGCCGCAGCAGCAGACGATGCCGCAAGACAAGCAACAGCAACTGCAGAGACTGCAAGACAATCTACAGAAACTGCCACTACAGCAGAGGGTAAACCTACTGAACAAGCACCTTCAATTGCTGAACAAGAAAGAGCCCAGCTCATCAGAGAAATTGCCGCAAAGCTAGTTCAAGAAGAAAGCCAAGAAATGACAGAAAATAAGCAGGCTATTGCTAGTTTATCTTCATCATTATTTAGCTCAGGAATAAAAGTAGAAGTACTTGATACTGAGGGTATTAGAACTAAGTATGGTAAGCAAAATGTTGAACAAGGTATGTTTCTTAGTAATGACGGAGTTGTTGTTATTAATGAAAGTATGTTACCATCGGAATGGGGTAAGACAGTTATATTCCACGAAGGAACTCACCCTATTATTAACATTATTCGCAATACCGAGCCTAAGCTTTATAATCAATTAGTATCAGCCGCTAAAGAGGAAGCTAAGACTAATCCTGAAGTAAATAAAATATTACAACAGATTAAGAATAGCCCATCATATGGCGATGAATTTACTCGTAACGACGAATTAGTTGTCGAAATAATTGCTCGCGTTGCTAGTGGAAAGTTAAATCTTAATGACGTTAAGCCTTCATTAAAACAAGCGATTGTAGATTTTATTAATAAAATAGCTAAGGTATTAGGATTTAATCCTGTATTAAACGATACAGACCAATCAGCTCTAAATAGATTAGCTACCCAAATCTCAAATGTATTAAAAGAAGGACGAGATATATCAGAGATAGTTGGCGTTGAAAACGTTAGCAAATTTGCAAATGAAAGCACGCAGTTTAGGGTAAATGAAGTATTTGACGGAATCTTAGAACAACTTGGGATATCGGCGGCAAAAGAATCTAAAAAAGGAATAACTAACTATGGTGTAGCAAGTGCATTAAATAAATATTATAACAAAAAATTCAACGCATTGGCTATTGATGATTTTGGAGACAATGCATTAAAAATAGTATCAGATTACGCTACAGATGAAACTGTTTTTGCTATGCAGAAATTTGGGGATAAATCTGGGAAAGGTTGGTATACAGAAGATTTTGCTGCTGCGGTAGATAGGATATCAGAAATATATCCAGCTATTAAAGAAAAAGAAGATGTTAGAGAGATTGCGACAATCATTATTTCGATTGCATCAAATTCTACAGATGTATCTACCAATTTAATGAGAGTTATATATGGACTAGAAACATATCAGAAAACGGGTAAAATACCTTCTGACATTGGAACAGGTAAAGCTTTGTCTGCTATTGCTACTACAATAAATAGATACAATAGGCTTTTAGAAACTTTTGACAATAACCCTGTAAAATTAAAAGAATTTTTACAGACAGTTAGACCAATATCTGAATCAAAAAAGGCTATAGTAGAACACTTAGGCGTTTCGTCATATGCAAAAGTTTTATCGTCTGACTATGCAACAAATCCAGATTGGGATGATGCACAAGTCTTGCCTACATCTATTATTATTTTTGGTCCTAAAATTGGAGCATTTTATTCTAACCTATCTGGTCTAGGAGGCACTCCTACTATAGATAGATGGTGTATAAGGACAATGTTTAGATATCGCGGAGATATGAGGGCAAAAGTTCTTAGCGTAGACTTTGATAAATTTATAAAAGCAAATAATTTAGAGGGGCAATCTAAAGGGAATGTATTAGCATTAGCAGAATCACACGCTAAATTATTTGACAGACTACTTGGTGGTAGAGGCGTTTATGCATCCTTAACAAAGGAACAACGAAATGCTGAGATGTCTAAATATAGACAAGGAAAGAGTATTTATTCAAAATCTGCCGACGTAGTTAATGACATTAAAGATGGATTAACGGATGATATAAAGAATAAAACAAAGTTTGCTAAAGATTTTAGAACTTTTACTAAAGAGACTTTTGAGAAAGTACAAGATAATATACTAGAAACAACAGGAGAGAAATTAGATATTTCTGATATTCAGGCTATCCTGTGGATATTTGAAAAGAATCTTTTTGGATATCTTGGAGTTAAGCAACGAGAAGATTCTACGTACTCTGCTGCCGCAAATAGAATTGTTACATCTATTAATAATGGAAACGTGTCTTTAGAAAGTGTTATTAATGGTACAGCAAAGCTTGCTGATATGAAACTTGACGGAGTTATTGAAGAAGGTGCAATGGGGGACCAATATCTTATTGATGATGAAGACTTCAAGAATGGAATAGATGCAAATAAAGGCGACGTAAATATTGAGGCACAGTATTCTGACCTTGACCGCAACTACACAATGGAAAGTACTGTTGCGGATGCGGGAATGACAGTGGCTGAGAGGCAAGCTTGGAAAGATAAAAATCAAGTAAGTCAAAGACAAGAGCGGAACCCTATAGTTCAAAAAACAGTAGAAGCTCTTAATAATGGTTTGGCTACATTAGATGAATACGTTGCTGTTGTAAGGACTAATATGCCAATAAAGTTAATGCCAGAAGTTCCTAAGATACCTTCTTTTAAAGAAATTGTAGGTGCTCTTAGTGATGGAGCATTATCTAAGGCAGGTATAGTTGGATTAAATAAAACATTCAAGGATGGAGAACGAGTAGCAAGTAGATTGGATATTCCAGCATACAATGCTTATGATACTTGGGTTGTTTCTGTTCACGGGTCATCTGATGATAAAATTAAAGCATATGGTCAGACGGCGGTATTAAAGAATGTAGAATTTAGAACAAAGCCGCAAGGTGCAATAAACATTGCAATAGATAAAACTAAAGCAACGATTGCGCGTATACACGGAGACTGGGTAAATGAAAGTCCTGAGGCAGTTCACAAAAGAGCTACTGAGTTAATGAATGACCCTGCGTGGACACAGGTTGGGATGAATCCATTCCGCCATAGTTTCTTTTATGATAAAAATGACGGTACTGCTGTTGTTTCTGCAGACGAAGTTATTCAGGTTGGAGCATTAGTGTTAGCAAAGAATGTCGTTAAAGCTCCATTTGGTAGCCAAGCATTTATAGATAATTTCTCTATGAAAAACAAGCTAGGTGAAACTATTCAATTCTCTGATATAAATCGTGACGATAAGCGTATCCAATTTGTTAGAAACAATCTAAACAATTATTCTAAATCAGAGCTTACTGAAGGCTTAATGGAAGCCTTTGCTATGAGTAGAGAGGACGCACAAAGAATAGTAGATAAAGCTTCTGCAGACCCATTAACTCCATCGTTACCTCAAGATAATCCTGATACATCTATTCCTGAAGGAGCTAAAGTAAATGAGAAAAGCTCTGTTGTAGATGCATATAATGAAGGATACGATAAGGCTAAGAAATCTTTGCTAGATAGGGCTGAAAACCTTTGGGAGAAAACAAAGAAGGAAATTGCATTACAGTATGATAGTAAGTTCTACGGAAGACGCAATTTGGCTCAAGCTAGCACTCAAACAAGTTTGGCTCAATCAAGATTAAGAAACCTTAATGGAATCGCTTATTCAGCAGGACAAGAATTAAGCCAGATATATAATGATATTTTTGGCAATGGCTTACAAGAACAAGGAGAAAAGAAATTGAACTTAATGATATTTAACTTGCGTATACTTCAGGTAGATAAAAATACTGAGAGGCAATACCAAGATGAAATAGAGAAATTGACGGTTAATTTTATTGATACTATTGGTCGTATGCCATCGTCTATTGAGTCGGCTTCAATTACAAGACAAGCTAGAACTAATGTTCCTGTAAAGAAACACGGTAAAACTCTTGATGGTAGAACAGACGCAACGTCACAAACTGCTGAAGCTTTCTTAGATGCTTTAAGATTAGAGATAGGCGAATCTGAATATGATATGTTAACAGCACGTGCTGATATGTATCGCAAGGTTGGTAATGAGCAAGTAATAAAACTTAGAGATGCTGGAATAATCTCAAAAGAAATTGCAGATACTTACAAGGATGATTTTTATTCATATAGAAAAACCTTAGACAGGTTATATGGGGAGCAAGATATGTCTATTACAATGCTTAATGGAGTTTCATCTGTTAAGGGTTGGGCGGCATTATCCAAAGAAGGTACTGAGAATTTCTTGGAACAAGATGCTAGACTTTTATTAGCAGAAAGCTACATAGGTACAGCAAGAGCAATAGCTAAGAATAAGTTAAGAGAGGCTATTTTTGATGAGAATATTAAGACGGATGAGAATGGAATTCAATCTGCTGTAATTGGCAAGAACGGGCAACAAATTACCTTTATGCGTCCTGCGAATTACCTAAGAGATAACCAAGGTAACATACGTTCTAACGGAAAACAATTGTCTGTTAATAATGCTGACGAAGGATTTGTTAATGTTCCATATAAAAAAGATGGAGTTATCAATTACTATCAGATGGAAACAGAAATGTTTAATCAAATAGAAGGGAATAATATTGTTTGGAAAGATGGGGAATTATCTGGCACAGTTAGCAATATTTACTACAATACAACAGATTGGGCTAATAGGCAACTTACGGGATTTGCAACAAGAAATAACCCTGTATTCTGGATTGGTAATATTTCAATGGACTTGCAGCAGCAAGTATTCTTTTCTGATATATGGACACAGGGAGGAATAATAGAATCAAACGTTTACTCAGCAGGAGCCAGAGCTTTAGCAAGAGCAATTAAATTCTCTGATTTCTTTGGAAATAATAAAGAGTTTGTGGATAAAACATTGCAAGAATATATTTCTGCAGGTGGGGCTATGGACAGGATGTCTACAATGAAAGAGCAACGCCAACGTAGTATTAATATTGCACTTGTAAATGGCGAAGAAAATAAAAAAGGTCAATGGCTTAAAACAAAAGCTAAAGCAGTTTTATCTTATATGAACGAGAAGACTGAATTAGCTATGAGATTAGCGGCGTATGACCAATCTAAGAAAAACTTAATTAAGAAGTTCCAAGATGAGAATGGAGGGGCTAATCCTAACGAATCTGATATCTTAAAGATTCAAGAAATTGCAGCTGCTCAATCAAGGGCTTATACGGACTTTGCTCAGAGAGGAACTAGCTTACCTAATTTAAATATAGCTTACCTAAACTCTAGTATTCAGGCGGCGGGCGCAGCAGTAGAATATATTGCTGATAATAAGGGGCAAACAGCAGCCAAGTTATCGCAACTTGTTGTTGGAAAGTTCTTAGGCACAATGGCTATTATGGCTCTTATGGGCGATGCATATGATGAACTAGATGAATACAGAAAAGATTTATATTCATTCTTGTTTGCATTTGATACCAAGGTTAAAGATGCTAATGGAAATCCTATTTTTGTTACTGCTGACGTTAAAAATAACCCAACGTTAGTTCCATTTTTAGGCGTTACAAGAACGTTTGCAGAAATGACAATGAGGCAACTTCAGGGTAAAGAGCAAAAAGATATTCCCGCAGCAGACAGGTTCTTTGATTTATTAAATGTAGCATCACCTATTCCTATTCCTAATGTTACTTCTATTGAAGGAATTAAGAATGCGATACCTAAAATAATTTCTAAGCACGTGCTTGCAAATGCTGTTATCAAGGGAGCAATGAATTATGATTCATTTAGAGATAAGCAGATAGAAAGCGATAGAGACCAAGAATTGTCTCCGTATATGAGAGGACAGGATGACCCTAACATTCCTTATTTTTATAAGGCTATGGCTCGCTCTATGTCTAATAATACATCTCAAAATCAAGTATCTCCCAAGAAAATGCAGGCAGTAGCTGAAACATTTATTACGGCTCCGTCTACCAACATATTAATAGGATTGGGATATGGTGTATTATCTGAAATTGCAAATAAAATTATACCTGCTAAAAGCGAAGGAGAATTTGGGGAGAGTGGTCTTTCTGGTAGTAAATTATTGAAGACAGTCACCAAAAGATTTGCTACGTTTACAGATGCAGAAAAAGCAGAATTTAGGCGCAATGAGGAATTATATAAGATGAGCAAAGAGGAGTCAATGAAATATAATGATGTTGATAAATCTATTGATACTATATTAAAAAATATGTATAAAGCTGACTCTAAGAATTTCTTTACTAATGTTGACAAGATGGCTAAGGAATCTGGATATTGGGACAGTGACCAATTAATGGAACGTATCGACAGAAAAGCTAATCTTATAGATAACAACGCTATAGACAGGTCATATATTAAATCTGATATAGCCAATGAAGTTAAGATATTGCATTACACAAAAGGAGCAGAAGGGAAAGCTAAATTAATTAAGTATATGTACGATAATGACGCGGCAAAAGCAAGACAAGTAATTGACGGACTTATTGACTACGGAACATCGTCTAAAGAAGCTTACGAGACAGAAGATATATACAACGAATTAATAAAAAAGAAATGATAAAGAAAATCAAGGGAGGCTACAAGTTAGTCTCCAAAACCACAGGACGCAACTTAGGTACTGCTAAGACTAAAGAAGGAATTGCTAAGAGAGAAAAGCAGGTGAACTATTTTAAATACTTAGCATCTAAAAAGAAAAAATAAGTATTAACTTTGAAAAAATAATAAGCTAATGAGTCGCTAACGCTCATCACCGTTTAACAAGTTAAACTTATGGCAAGTATAATAGAAATGCAACAAAGAGCCAAGAGAGCATCAGCCTTTGGAACTTTAATGAATGACTACTCACAAAACTCTTCAGAGTCTGGAGAAACAGAAGACCCACAAGAGGAGTTGTTATGTGAGATGTTAGAAGCATCGGCACAAGCAAAGGTATTCCATTGGCAAACGTCAAGTTTTTCCGAGCACGAAGCTTTAGGTGAATTCTACGAAGGATTTAATAATTTGATGGACAGGTTCATTGAGTCATATCAAGGATGCTATGGACGTATTATGATGGGCTGTGATATGGAAGTTAAGCCTTATACATTAGATGCTCCTGTGACTTTCTTAGAGGAATTTAAGTCTTACATATCAGGTGGAGCAAGAATGTTAGTAATCGGCAATCCTGCGTTAACAAACATCTTAGATGAAATTAATGGTCTAGTAGACCAAACTATATATCGTTTAACTTTTAAATAATACTAGAATGAAGAACGGACTATACGCAAACATCAACGCAAAGCGTAAAAGAATCGAAGCTGGCTCAGGCGAAACAATGAGAAAGGTAGGCTCTAAAGGAGCACCTACTGCAAAGCAATTTAAGCAAGCAGCTAAGACTGCAAAGAAGAAGTAATGGCGAACTTAATAGATATACAGAAATTAAAGAAAGGCAATAGCCTAATTAGTATAGCTAATAAAGTGAAACATTATGATATGGGCAAGTATGTCCTTATTGTAGGCAAAGACGCTACCGATATCTTTAAATATTACAATGTCAAAGAGATGCACGGGCTTAATCTAAAAGATGCTCAAGCAGAAGAGGTTGATAAGACAGTGGGTAACGGAGTGTACATCTATGGGCTTACAAATTATGACCCTGCTGACAAGAAGCTAATAGCCAAAGCCCCTTATAAGCCCTTCTTGTTCTTAAATATGGGTACATTCAAAAAGTATTCTCCTAGCGAACAAGCAACTGCTGTGATGCACGAAACAATGCATATGAGTATATTGTTGAGCAATTGGAATATAAAGGACAAAGAAGAGGAGGCAATAGGTAAAGCCGAAGAAGAAGCTAATAAGATAATTGCAAAGTTAAAGGGACTTAATTTATTAAAGAAATAATATGGCAATGAAATCTTTAGCTGACATAGCGGGGTTTGGGAATTCTCCTTTACAGAAAGTTATGGTTGGCTATTCGTTCAATTTGACGCCTAATGCAAAAGACATTCAAGATGCATTATTTTCTGGTAAAGAGCCAAGTGGGTTAGTTGAGGCACGGCAATATGTTGTAAATACTACGCAAGAGGAAGCCCCTAAGCAAAAAACAACTACCAAGTTCCTTCCTCCCCAATTTAGGAGTGACGAGAAAGTAAAAGTAAAATCTAAGAAAGCTGAACCGTCTGAGATAGACTCATTTGACCAAGAAGACAAGAAAATGTCTGAAAAATTTGCTAAAGAACAGGCTGAAATTGACGCTTATAATAAAGAAAATAAAAATAGTAAGCCTAGTGAATCTAATAATTCAACTAAAATACCAAAAGAAAAAGGAGATTTAGCAGAAACAGAAATTAAAAATAAGAAAAGGCAAGAAGATATGGCACAACTTTTGGGTAATGTTCAAACAGATGAAGAGGTTAATAAATATTTGGCTTATAATATTTTACTAAATAAAGGAGGGGTCAATAAATCAATGGTTGATTTAATGAAAAAAGATATGGGGAAATATATTAATTCTCCTGCGTATGAACAAAGGCAGGCTAATTTTCCTGAGCAATATATAGGAGGGGCAGCTAATAAATATCAAAAAAATAAATATGAGACCGCGATTGCAAAAGAGAAAAGAACACAAAGGGTAGATAATTTAAATACCGTACCAGTTTTAATTGGTGGCGATTCTTCTATTCAAAATTATTTTTCTCCTGAAGAAAACAAAGTTGTTTTATCAAAAGATGGGCTACCGTCTGTTGCTGCACACGAATTAACTCATTCGAGTGCAAAGAACAGTAAAGTAAAAAAAGGTGATTTTTTCGGATTCGATGAAATGGGCTACCCTTTATTGCCCGAATCAGACAGGATTAATGCTAAATTTTGGGATTCAGTTACTTCCAAAAAGAATAAAACGCCAATAAGTGCTGGATTAAACATAAATGAAATGAAAAAGTTTGTCGAATTAGCCAAACCAACAGACAGCGAAATTGAACTTAAGGGTGATATTCATTATGATAAAAACTCAAATATAAGACAATTTTCTGGTGAGCAATATGGAGACCTTATGGGTGTTCGCAATTTGCTTTATAAGTCTGGCATAACAAAATCTTTTGGAGAAGAGCTTAATAAAGAAAAACTAGATAAGGCTTTAAAAGATAAGAAAGTAAATGATGACCCAGTATTTAAAAGATTCCTTTTTAGATATGGAGTAGATAATGTTATTCAATTAAATAATACAATTGCAATGAATAGCCAATCTATGAGCAATAAAACTTCTAACGCATAATAATATGGCTACACCTGCTTGGACAAGAAAAGAAGGACAAAACAAGGCGGGCGGCTTGAATTCTAGGGGCAGGGCTTCTTATAATGCTCAAACTGGGGGCAATCTAAAAGCTCCCGTTAAAGCAGGGACTAATCCTAGACGTGTTTCGTTTGCCGCAAGGTTTGCGGGGATGGCTGGACCAATGAAGAAACCTAACGGAGAGCCTACAAGAAAAGCACTTGCTCTAAAGGCTTGGGGATTTGGAAGTGTTGAGTCAGCAAGAAAATTTGCGAATGCTCATAAAAAAAGTAAATGAAATTAACTGAGTGGTTTAAGTTTTGTCAGTCCTGCGGGAACAAACAATATTACTCAGCTAAGTATGAGCTTATTAGGGCGACCAAAAATAACACCGTCTGCATAAGTTGCCATAACAAATCAGGCAAGAACAACAAGGGGAAGTACAAAGAAATACCTATTACTTGGTTTGAAATCAAAAGAAAGAAAGCCCTAGAGAAGGGGAGGGAATTTGGTTTTGACATTAAATATCTCTGGACTATTTATATTAAGCAGGACAGGAAGTGTGCGTTATCAGGACTACCATTAGACTTTGATACAGACACGGACAATGGCATAGTAAGCATTGATAGGATTAACAACGACAAGGGCTACATCAAAAGAAATATACAGCTACTTCACAAGGATGTTAACTATATGAAGTGGACGTTTACCCAGAAATATTTCATAGAATTGTGTAACTTAGTAGCCAAGAATCATAAATAGTTGATAGTGTTATGAAGAAATCTGCAAAGTATTATGCAAGTAATCCAGAGGCTAAGGCTAAGAAAGATGCATATAATAAAGAGTTTAATAAGAAACCTGAGCAACGTGCCAAGCGTGTTGAGTTAGTTAAGGTTAATCGTGATAAAGGAACTTATGGAAACGGAGATGGAAAAGACGCATCACATACTAGCAAAGGTATTGTAATGAAAAAAGCCTCCGTAAATAGAGGCTCTAAATCAGATACAGCGGGAGACAAAAGAGCTAGGGGCGGAAAGAAGTAAATTCGTTGTGAATTATTCCGTGAATAATTCC
>Ga0222712_10000343_pt1 | contig 64170 bp, 60 predicted proteins | sample C33_657DmetaG_FD_165043 | JGI IMG/M metagenome (GOLD analysis project Ga0222712, IMG submission 165043) | Estuarine water microbial communities from San Francisco Bay, California, United States - C33_657D | ecosystem: Environmental > Aquatic > Marine > Unclassified | place: USA: California... | reverse complement strand
CGGACTACCGATTAGGAGCCGTTTATGGAGGAGCAACTGTTGTAGCCTGGTATCCGATCACTCCATCCACCTCCGTTGTTGAAGGATTTGAAACCTATGCCAAGAAGTTAAGAATCGATCCTGAAACAGGTAAAAATAATTTTGCCATTGTACAGGCCGAAGATGAACTGGCCGCAATCGGTATGGTGATTGGTGCCAACTGGAATGGAGCGCGCTCATTTACGGCAACCAGCGGACCGGGATTATCGCTGATGAATGAGTTTCTGGGATTAGCTTATTTTGCGGAAATACCGACCGTATTGATCGATGTACAGCGTACCGGTCCTTCAACGGGAATGCCGACACGCACCCAGCAATCTGATATTTTGCTAGCCGCTTATGCATCCCATGGCGATACCAAGCAGATTTTGATCTTCCCTTCTACGCCAAAAGAATGTTTTGAAATGACTGCCGAATCGTTTGATCTGGCCGAATTATTACAAACACCAATTATAATGATGACAGACCTTGACCTGGGTATGAATGACCATATGTCTGAGCCATTTATTTGGGATGATAACAAAAAATATAACAGGGGTAAGGTATTGGATGCCCAGCAGATAGAGGAATTGCCTCGGTTTGGTCGTTACCTGGATGTAGATGACGATGGAATTACTTACCGTACCATCCCGGGAGCGCATCCAACTAAAGGCTCATTCTTTACCCGAGGCACTTCCAGAGATGAATATGCAGCCTATACCGAAGATGGTAGCGTATATGCTCGAAATATGGACAGGCTTTTAAAGAAGTGGGATACTGCAAAAGATATCGTTCCGGCGCCTGTTTTGTATCAGCAAGAAAATAAGAGTCCTTACGGATTGATCTTCTTTGGAACATCCACCTATTCTGCTGAAGAGGCCATGGATGATATGGAGGTCGCAGGAACTATTTTCGATGCTATTAGGCTAAGATCTTTTCCGTTCAATAAAACGGTTGAAGATTTTATCCATTCGCATGAAATGGTATTCATTATTGAACAAAACAGAGATGCTCAAATGCGCAGCCTTTTGATTAATGAGCTGAATGTAAATCCTCAGAAAATGATCTCTGTTCTGAACTTTGACGGTATGCCAATCACCGCTCAGTTCATCTCAACTAGGATTAATAAAACTTTATCTCTAGCCATTAATTAACACAACAGCTAAAAAAATTTATGACTTATATACGTCCAAAATTCCGTCATCCGGATTTGCCGCAGAATGATCTCGGTTATACAACTAAGGAATACGAAGGCTCTATATCAACATTATGTGCTGGTTGCGGACATGATTCTATCAGCGCAAGTATCATTGAGGCTTGTTTTGAGCTTTCAATACCCCCGCACAGGATTGCTAAATTATCAGGTATCGGCTGCTCATCTAAAACGCCGACCTATTTCCTGGGTAACTCGCATGGTTTTAACTCGGTACATGGAAGAATGCCTTCTGTTGCTACCGGTGCAAATATGGCAAACCGCGATCTCACCTATATTGGCGTGTCGGGCGATGGGGACACCGCTTCTATTGGAATGGGACAGTTTGTCCACGTGATCCGCCGTAACCTGAACATGGTTTATATTGTGATGAATAATGGCTGTTATGGATTGACCAAGGGCCAGGATTCAGCAACAGCCGATGAAGGATCAAAGAGTAAGGCAGGATCTGTGAATCCTTTTCAGCCGATTGACCTTGCCGGACTGGCACTTGAGCTTGGAGCAAGTTTCGTGGCGCAGAGCTTTTCTGGAGATAAGGAGCAATTGATTCCGCTGATTAAGGAGGCTATAAGCCACCAGGGTTTTGCCTTTATCAATGTTATTTCTCCTTGTGTAACCTTCAATAATAACCCCGGTTCAACTAAATCATATGATTATGTGCGTGAGCATATTGAATCGACCGGAAAGACTGATCTAGTTCCTGAAAAAACAGAGATCTTGACCAGCTATGAAAGCGGGACCGGTACCGATGTGATGATGCATGACGGAACGTATATCCGGCTAGAAAAACTCGCAGCAAGCCGTAATCCTTTTGACCGAATAGGTGCCATGAATGCCCTGCAGGATTCTAGGAACAGGAATGAGATCCTTACCGGATTGCTTTTTGTGGCAACAGAAACAGAAAACCTACACCATACCATAAATTCTTCTGACAGAGCTCTTAATACGCTACTTCAAGAAGAATTATGCCCCGGTGCTTCGGTATTGGCTGATATCAATGATGAATTGCGATAAGGGTTTTTAAAGCCTTAGGATTAATCTAAATTCTATAGTTTTAGCATTGATCGGGAAATTAGCTCAGCTGGTTTAGAGCACTACCTCGACAAGGTAGGGGTCGCTGGTTCGAACCCAGTATTTCCCACGAAGTATTTTTTGGTTCCTAGCGCGCGCGTGTCGCGCGTGCTCTGACTGTACACCATTTTTTTTCAGATTGTATTTTTAACGCTCAATTTTGCTTTAAATCGCAGAACATTCTCGCACTCAAAGATCTCATCTCTTCAATTCCGTTTACCTACACGATCATTCTAAATGCAATTATTTTTTTCAATTCGTATTGGTAATTGTTTTGTTATATTTAGGCTACGCATCCGGTCATGTCCGGGTCAATGATTGAATGAAAGAGAATCAAGAAATTCAAAGTGCATTAAAAAGGGGGCAGTCGCAAGTTGCAGCAACCGGATTTTTAAGTTTGTTTTCCCTAATTGGGATCATGTTTTACGGGCTTACATTCTTTTATGATTTCTGGGTTCAGGAGTTTGGCTGGACTAGAGCTACCGTTACTTCGGGTAATGCCTTTGCTAAGATATTAGTTGGGCTTTTTGGTTTTGTTGTTGGTTACCTAATTGATCGGTTCGGTCCGCGGAAAATGATGCTTGCCGGTATTTTGATGGCCGGCTGTGCAGTAATTGGACTGGGTTTAATGACCTCCCTTTGGCAGTTTTATGTGTTTTATATTTTCAGTGCTTTGGGTTATATGTGTGGTGGCCCATTGCCTAATCAGGTATTAACCTCCCGTTGGTTTGATAAAGCAAGGGGTAAGGCTATGGGCTTTGCCTACCTTGGAATAGGTATTGGTGGGATGCTCGCTCCGCAGATCGCAAAGGCATTGAACGTTGAATTCGGATATCGTCATGCACTAGTTATTCTGGGTATTACTATGATCGTATTATCGTTTCCAATGGCCTGGTTCGTGAAAGATAATCCTCCGCTTACCGGAGATTTGGCATCCGAAGACACGCCCGAAGAACCAAAGCGGGAGATTAAAGATATTCTGAAAACCAGGGCTTTTTATTTATTACTTATTGGAAGCATGTGCTCTATCGGGGCAGTTAGCGCAACCAGCCAAAATTTAAAATTATTCTTTAGTCTTGATCTTAACTATTCGCAGACACAGGCAGCCAATGTGCTTTCAATGATTCTTGCTGCTAGTATATTCGGACGCTTATTTATGGGTTGGCTGGCTGATAAAATTGAAAAGAAATATGTGATGCTCTTGATCTACTGTCTGGTTGCATGTTCAATTCCATTGCTCCATTTTGCTGAAGTTCCTGGAGTGATTTATGTATTTGCAATTGTATTTGGTATTGGGCTTGGCGGTGATTATATGATTATTCCTTTAATGGCCGCCGAATTATTTGGTGTACGTGTTATGGGGAGGATTATGGGTATTATTTTAACCGGCGATGGCCTTGCCGAGGCAATTGCACCATGGATGGTTGGATGGATCAGGGATATTAGCGGAAGCTATGCAAATGGATTTTCTACCTTGGTTGTGTTGGCTATAGTGGGTATAATAACGGTTATATTTACGCCTAAAAGGATGCCGGTAAGATAGATACTTGGCGACTGACGAATTTTTCGGGTATGCTGCATTGCTAGCGCACGCGTGTCGCGTGTGCTTAGTAACTTCTATTCTTTTTATTTTTTCAAGGTTTTAGTCCGGTTTCTTCAGCCAACCTTTTCACTTCCTTAATAATCACCTCTTCAATATCTGAAGCCCATGGTGTTGTAAAAATAGGTGAACGGGTAGCTTCATATCCTCCCTCTTTCCAAACGATACTGGTTGGAATGTATGCCATTACATCATTAGAATAACCAAAAACAAATATGTTCTTTCCGAAAATCTTCTTAAGTTCAATAGCATAACCTACTAGCACTTCGCCACCCAAAGTAATTAATGCTTGTTCTCCAAGTTGCCATACTTGTACAGGATAGGGATAAGATGTAATCAATTTTTCTCCCTTTTCGAGCTTAGAAAGGAGTACTTTCGCATTTGCTTTTAAGTAGGCAGGAGTGTCGGAAGAATCACTTATGATAAATTTTAGTTCTTGGGCTGTAGGACTGGCTTTTTCAAATTTCAAGTCAATTTCAGAATAAGACAGCTTCAGGTTTGAAGAAAGTGGCTTCATTTGCTCTTTTAAAACGCTGTTGACTGAGGCTGCAAGTGTTTCACCATATTGCATAGCCAAGGATACCGTTCTTCGCGGTAATGGATTTTGATCTGCTCCTGCTCCCTGAAAGAATAATGCTGTTGCTCCGGGATATTTTTTTTCTAGTTCAATTTGAGCAAAACCAGCATAATCGCCTGACCAATCGTAGGTTCCAAGAACCGTATTGTGGCAGGCATAACCAAAGGCAATTGCCATAATCTTTCCTTTTGCATCCACTACTTTTATTACAGGAACCGCAAAATCATTAGGGCCCTTTAATTCAGTTTGCAGATCTAACCGGTTCTCACTGTTATTTCGTCGGTTCACCTGAAAGCGGCTTACACCATTTTCGGAGAAAAGCGTTGCAGGTTTAAGGTTTTTTATTGCTTCAGCCACTAAATTCACCAGTTGATCTTCTAGTTTTTTTGCATATCGATCAATTTTTTCTAATTCCTTTTTATCCAGACTAAAAATATGTGGTGCAGATTGAGTTTCAGGCCCCGTATGCGTATGTGAAGCATTGATCAAAATCTGTGATCTTGTCAAACCATATAGTTTCTGGATCCTGTTTCTAACGGGTTCAGAAATTACCTGTCGAATAGCAACCAAATCTGTTGAGATCATTATTGCACGATTCCCATTCGCATCTTCCAATAGTAAAGCCTTTGCCCATAAGTCTGTTAGCTTACCTTCTGAAGCATGGTCGCGAGAAGCATAGCCAGCCATCCACATGGATTCTTCGGGGGTGATTTTTACACGGGCTACACCAGCTTTCCAGGAATTTTTGTATTGAAAAGTATTTGAAAAAACTTTCGAACCATAACCAAGCAGAATAATAAAAGATAGTATCAGTGAGAATGAAGTCAGGCTTTTCATTTTTAATAGATCTTAAATGTTAAATAAATATAAGATTTTTAACCTCTGTTTTATGGAACACTAGCTCTGATTTATTTCTTTTATGATTAGATAGAATGTATCTGCTTTTAATTCCAATTTAGCACGGAATTCACCTTCTTTGGTATAGATTTAGCTTTGCATTTCAACAGATTTCTCTTCCTGCCTCATCGAAATGACGGTCTATTATGTGTTAGCTTTTTACATTTCTCAAAAAATAATTGAAATATTCCAATATTTTATCCCAATCTTTGTACAGAATAAAATGAAAAAGCTTATAATCACCGTTTTAGCTGTTTTTTACCTGGGTGTTTCATCCGGGGCAACCGTGCATTTTCATTATTGCATGGGCGAGCTGATTGAGTGGGGGCTTTCAAATGATTCTTCAGAAGGTGCCGATGACTGCAGTAATTGCGGGATGAAAAAAGGTGTTTCTGAGGATTGCTGTAAAAATCAAAAGCAGGAACTTAAGCTAAAGAAATGCCAAAAAGCTCCTTTAAGTACATTTAAGGCAAAGATTTTTGCCATAGAGCCCATACTTTACCATGTTCTACAAGTAAAGGCTCTTCCTTCAATTTACGAACAACCTATTTCTGTTAATTCAGTTCAGCGAACCGGGAAGACGCCTGTCTTTATCCTTAATCGCAATTTCCGTATCTGATAAATTTCTTTATTTGTGGCATATCTATGTCATTAATCCCGCTTTCAAATCCTGATTTAATTGAGCAAGCTCAATATAAACTCGTTTTAAGTCTTTAGGGATAATTATCTATCATTTATCTTTTAATCATAATCTGGCATCTTCTTTAGGCTGCTGGCAGATCCAATTATAAATTTATCAAACACGTATAAACATGAAAAAGTTAATTAACACAAGCGCACTACTGATCGTTTTATTTTTTGCCGCATGCACAAGTTCTGAAAAACCGGCCCAAGCAAGTACTGATACCGTATCCCATAGTATGACTGCAGCAGTCTATACTTGTTCAATGGACCCTGAAGTAATCAGCGATAAGCCAGGTGCTTGCCCAGTATGTAAAATGGACCTTATTGTAAAAACCGCTGAAGCCGGCTCTACAGATTCAACTGTTACAGACAGTAGTCATACTACTCAGCAACACTAAGAAAGATGGTTGAGAACATCATTTCATTTTCTCTGCGTAACCGCTTCATTGTATTGCTTTTTGCGGCAGGAATCTTTACTTGGGGGCTATTCTCTGTAAGAACAAGTAAGATTGATGCTATCCCAGATCTATCTGAAAATCAGGTAATCGTATTTACTGAATGGATGGGTAGAAGTCCGCAGATTATTGAAGACCAGATTACTTATCCATTGGTAACCAATCTTCAGGGATTGCCCCAAGTAAAATATGTACGAGCAAATTCCATGTTTGGAATGAGTTTCATCTATATCATTTTTGAAGACAATGTAGATGTTTATTGGGCAAGGTCGAGAGTGCTAGAGCGACTTAATTCAATCGGAAATGTTTTGCCTGACGGAATTAATCCTACCATAGGCCCAGATGGAACCGGGGTTGGGCATGTACTTTGGTATACGCTTGATGCCAAGGGTATGGATCTTGGCGAACAGCGTGCGGTGCAAGACTGGTATATCAAATTTGCACTTCAAAATGTAGCCGGGGTAAGCGAAATAGCATCATTTGGTGGTTTTCAGAAGCAGTATCAAATCAGTATCGACCCTGATAAACTCAGCTATTACAAACTCAACATCCAGGATGTGATGCGTGCAGTAAAAAGTAATAATAACGAGGCAGGGGGAAGAAAGTTTGAGATGAGCGGGATTGGTTACATCATCAAAACTACCGGTTATTTGAAGTCAATCGAGGAGATAGGTAATCTTTCTGTGCGTACGCAGGGTTCAATCCCGATCAAGATTCGCGATATAGGAACTGTTCAAATGGCTGGCGAAAGCCGTCTGGGTATATTTGACTATAACGGAGAGGGTGAAGCGGTTGGTGGAATTGTGGTTTTACGTTACGGTGAAAACGCCAATGAGGTGATCACTAAGGTGAAGGCAAAAATGACGGAGGTAACTAAAGGGCTTCCCGGGGGTATGAAATTCAATATCGTGTACGACCGAGGTAAGTTGATTGAAGAATCCATTTCATCCATTAAAACTACACTGATTGAAGAAATGATCGTTGTATCACTGATCGTCATGATTTTCCTTTTACACTGGCGTAGTGCTATTAGTATCATTATCCAAATCCCCATAACCATTGCAGCAAGTTTCATAGTGTTAAATGCCTTTGATATTTCATCGAATATCATGTCCTTAACAGGTATTGCATTAGCGATTGGAGTGATTGTGGATAATGGAATTATCATGGCTGAAAACTCATACAAGAATCTGGCGGTTAGGCAGGCCGAATTAAATGAACAAAGAAAAGGAGGAAGTGCAGATGTGGTTTAATAAAAAAGGATCTGAATCTCGCAATGGGAAAGATCAGGATTATGTAAGGCTTTCAACTGAAGAAAGATTGAGCATTATTGAAAAGGCTTGTAAGCAGGTTTCGAGGGGGGTATTCTACTCGACCATAATTATCATTGCTTCATTTCTGCCGGTGTTTATGCTAACCGGACAGGAGGGCAAGCTGTTCCATCCATTGGCCTATACCAAGACGTTTATATTGGTGATTGATGCTATTCTGGTATTGACACTGGCTCCGGTAATCATTTCATTTTTTATGAAAGGACGCTTTCGTCAGGAGCATGAGAATCCAATTAATAGAGGAATGGAAAAGGTGTACCTTCCTATCATCCGTGCTTGTATCCGGAACCGGAAAACAACAATTGGAATTAATATTATTGCCCTGATCGTGAGTATTCCAATGCTGATGAGCTTGGGACGAGAATTTATGCCACTACTGGATGAGCAGTCAGTGCTTTTTATGCCAGTTACTTTACCAGATGTCTCAAATGCCGAGATTAAACGCATTTTACAGGTTCAGGATAAAGTCATTAAGTCAGTTCCGGAGGTAGATCATGTTCTGGGAAAGGCTGGAAGGGCTAATTCGGCAACTGATAATTCGCCAATTAGCATGATCGAGACCATAATCGCTCTCAAACCAAAGAGTGAATGGAGGCCGGGTATCACCAAGAAGGATATTATTAATGAGCTGGATGCAAAGCTTCAGATCCCTGGAGTGGTGAATGGCTGGACTCAGCCAATCATCAATCGGATCAATATGCTTTCTACCGGCATCAGGACAGACGTAGGAGTAAAAGTTTATGGACAAGACCTGAAGCAGATTAGTCATATTTCTCAGGAGGTTCAAACCTTGCTAAAAAGTATTGAGGGGGTAAAAGACCTCTATGTAGAGCCTGTTACTGGCGGAAAATACCTAGAAGTTGAAATTAAGCGTGATCAGCTGGAGCGCTATGGATTAACAGTTGATGATGTGAATGCAACCGTCGAAACTGCAATCGGTGGTACCCCTTTTGCTTCTACAGTTGAAGGAAGGAAGCGTTTTAACATTCATTTGCGTTTGGGCCAAGAGTACCGCAATAGCATTGATAGGCTGAAGCGCATACCGCTTAGTTCGCCCGATGCAGGAACAATTCCATTGTCGGCAGTTACGGATATTCATTTTGTAAATGGTCCTCCAATGATCACCTCAGAAAATGCGATGCTTAGAGGAGCAGTAATGTTCAATGTTCGCGACCGTGATTTGGGGCATACCGTTCAGGAAGCGATCGATAAGCTCAATAAAGATCTGAAACTACCCGGAGGCTATTTTGTAGAGTGGAGCGGGCAATATGAGAATCTATTACGCGGACAAAAAACCCTGTTCTATATTCTTCCCATTGTATTTTTTATCATTTTCTTGGCTCTTTATCTGGCTTTCAGATCAATCAGGGAAGCTTTTTTAAGTCTAGTGACCATTCCATTTGCCCTTATTGGGGGTGTTTTTCTAGTCTATTTCTGGGGAGTTAACCTTTCTGTAGCGGTTGCTGTAGGTTTCATAGCTCTGTTTGGAATTGCAGTAGAAACAGGAGTAGTGATGGTTATTTACCTGAATGATGCAATGAATCAGTTAGTTGCCTTAAAAGGGAATTCAAGCCAGACCATTTCAAAAGAGGACTTGCGGGAATACGTAATCAATGGCGCTGCAAAAAGACTGCGTCCTAAGATCATGACCGTTTGTGTGGCTCTTTTTGGTTTGATCCCTGTTTTATGGTCGGGCGGCGTTGGAAGCGATGTGATGCAGCCCATTGTACTACCCATGATTGGAGGGGTTCTTACTTCATCCACGCATATTCTATTGGTTACACCACTCATATTCCTGATGACAAAAGAGTATGAATTGAGAAAATTTGGAAAACTGGAGGTACATGATGTTAAACATTAAAAAATTAGTTTTTACGGTGCTGTTCATTGGTTCTGGACTTGCTTTCGGGCAAGTAAAGATGAACCTTGAACAGATATTTGTAGAAATAAAAGAAAAGAATCTTGGACTGATGGCATTCGATAGCCGCATACAAAGTAAGGATGCAAAGGTTGCGGGTGCTGGAGCATGGATGGCCCCGATGGTAGGTGCGGGTACATTCATGAGCCCTTACCCTTTTCAGGGAAATACAGCCGACAATAACCGGGGTGCATTTATGCTCAGTGCAGAACAGGCTATTCCAAATCCAGCTAAGATCAAAGCAAAAAAGGAATACCTAGAAACCCAGTCTCTGACTGATGTATTTGGTAAATCTGAGCAGTTCAATCAATATAGAGCGAGAGCTAGACAGCTTTATTATGGCTTGCTAATCGATTACCGGAAAATCAGGTACCAGCAAGAAAACAAGCAAATCATGGAGACCATGAAAAAGCTTGCATCAATCCGTTATCCTTTTAATCAGGGAGGACTTAATCAGGTATTTAAGGCTGAGGGTAGGGTTTATGAGTCTGAAAATATGATCTTGATGACTGAAGCTGGTATCCGGTCAAAAAAGATCGCTCTCAATGCATTGATGAACCGCTCGGCCAATACGGAGTTTGAAATAGACACTACTTTTAGAGTTGACTTTGTTCCAAAGGCTGATTTGGATACCGCTTATTTTGCAGGAAAACGAAGTGATATTTTACACATGGAACATGATATTCATGTTATGGAAAAGAATATTCAGCAAATGAGACAGGAAGCTAAGCCAGATTTTAGAGTTCGATTCGATCATATGTCAAATTATTCGGCAATGATGCCCAGGCAATTTACAATTATGGGGATGCTTTCTATTCCGATCGTTCCATGGTCGTCAAAAATGTATAAGTCGGAAATTAAATCCATGAATTTTGAGCGGGAGGCTATGCGTAATCAGAAGGCAGCAATGGTAACAGAGATGCTGGGGATGAGCCGTTCAATGGAAAATGATTTGGCCGTTATGCAGCAGCAGCTAGCTAATTATGAGAATAAGATAGTGCCTTCTCTTCAAAAATATTTGAAGGTTTCGATGCTATCTTATCAAGAAAATAAATCAGATCTGAATACAGTAATTGATAGCTGGGAAGCCCTGAACATGTCGCAGATGAATTATCTGGACCAATTGCAGAAGTTTTATCAAATGATCGTGGAGTATGAAAAGAATATTGACAGGTAGTATTGGTGTTTTTTTTCTACTCGGATTGATGCTTTTAAGCTGTAATCAGGGTAAGATAGATTCTATTGAAAGCCAAGCTCAGGTTTATACCTGTACAATGCATCCAAAGATTCTTCAGAATAATCCTGGTAATTGTCCGATCTGTAAAATGGATTTGGTACCTCAGCATGCTATAGCTACGCATGGTTCTGCTGATGATAGCTTAAATGTATTGGTAAAACCAACCAACGAGCTGGTGATTTCGAGTATTAAGACCTTGAGACCAGAAAAGGGTTCGCGGACTGCTGAATTGAGCCTCAAAGGAGTCATCAATTATAATACCAATAACTGGAAATCAGTTTCAGCGAGGGTTAGTGGCCGTATCGAACGTTTATATGTAAAGTATAGCTATGAGCAGGTAAGAAAGGGGCAGAAAATCATGGATATCTACAGCCCTGATTTGGCAAATGCCCAGCAGGAATTATTGTTTCTCAAAAATAATTCAGAGGCTGTTCTGCTTGAATCGGCTAAGAAAAAATTATTGTTTATGGGTTTCACGCAGAGTCAGATTGATCAAGTACTCCAAAGCGGTAAGATCAGTCCGACAGTTTCAGTATACAGCCCATATTCTGGATATGTGGCCGAGTACTCACCTAATGCTGTAGAATCAGGTTTATCAACACAGGCAGGAGCTACAAGAATAGGTTCAGCTGCTTCATCTGGAATGAGCGAAATGAATTCGGGTGGATCTGCTGATGCAATTCCTTCTGTACAAGCGATCAGCACCGGGCAGGTTTTGCAGATACGGGAAGGCCAATATGTTTCTTCGGGTCAGAAATTGTTTAATCTGATTAATACAGATCAAGTTTGGGCAGAGTTTTTTGCCCGCCCCGATCAGTTACAAGAATTTAAACAAGGATTTAAGGTTAGCATCCAATCGCTGGATATTGCAGAACAGAACTCAGAAGTCAAGGTAGATTTTATTCAGCCACATTACAGGGAAGGTATTAATTATTCGCTTATCAGAGCAAATTTATCGAATAGCAATAGCGCATGGAAGGTTGGGCAGTTAATCTCGGTGCTTAAGCAAAGTAAGGTTATTGGAAATTGGGTTCCAAGGTCTGCAGTGCTGCAGCTTGGCAAAAGATATGCAGTATTTATAAAACGTAATTCGGCATTTGTTCCGGTTTTTGTACAGGTAAATACGCTGTCAGATAAATGGGTAGATATTGGGAATAGTTTAGGTGATGAACAAGAGATTGCCATCAATGCCTGGTTTTTAGTTGATACAGAAAGTTTTATAAAAGCGGAGCGTTTATAATGAAAAGAAAGATAGTAGTCAGCCTAATCCTGATCTCTTTGGGATACCTAGTTTTTACTTTACCATCCTGTAAGGATCCAGAGCATGATAAAACAACTAAAGCAGGGAAATATACGTGTCCGATGCACCCCCAGATTGTAAATAATGGTCCAGGTTCTTGTGCAATTTGTAAGATGGATCTGGTACCGCTTAACTCATCGGGAGGCAAAAATGAGTTGTCTCTGAGTGATAGTCAGATTCAAATGGCCAATGTCCAGACTGTTAAGATCAGTAGTTCTTCTTTTAGTACTTCAAAAGTGTTGAACGGTCGACTGGTCGTAAATCCGGAGCGCAGCGCCCTAGTTTCAAGCCGTTATTCAGGCAGGGTTGAAAAATTATATATCCGAGAAATTGGCGGTAAAATAAAAAAGGGCCAGGCACTTTTTCAGGTGTACAGTGAAGAGCTTCAAACCTTACAGCAAGATTATTTGCTGCAGCTCAAGCAGGTTGCGGCCTTTCCTGATGAGAAAATTTATGGTTCTATGCGGGAGGCTGCAAAAAATAAATTGCGCCTCTTTGGGCTTAGCGATGCCCAGATTAGGTCATTAGATCAAGGGGCAAAGGCATCCCCATTGTTAACCGTTTTTTCGAATGCGGCAGGTACAGTTACGGAATTGAATATTACTGAAGGGCAATATATTACTGAAGGATCACAGGTATTGAAGCTCGAAAATTTTGATCAGCTGTGGTTGGAAATGGATGTTTATCCCAGTGAAATTTCAGGATTAACTATCGGTATGAAGGTAAAAGCATTGATCAATGGGATAAGCGAAAATGAGCAGACGCTTCAAATTGATTTCATCTCCCCTCAATTAGATCCATCTACACAGATTCTTAAAGTAAGGGCGCCCATTCAGAATTTTGGGAATTTACAGGCAGGAATGCAGGCAACTGTGTTTTTACCTGTTTCTGAAATCTCTGATGCAATGAGTCTTCCATTGGATGCGGTGGTAAGGGATGAGAAGGGGGCCCATGTTTGGATTAAAACTGCAAAAAATACTTTTTCGCCAAGAATGGTCAAAACGGGTGAAGAAAGTTCAGATCAGATTATTATTCTATCCGGATTGGAAGATGTGAAAGAGGTGGTTATAAGTGGTGCTTATTTATTGTCAAGTGAGTTTATTTTTAAGAAGGGAATAGATCCAGCTGCTGGACATGAAATTGCGGATCATTGATTAGTTTATTCATGATCAAATAGCATGATAGATAAATAGTTAAAAAGAGCCTAACTCATCAATATTCTTTTGAAAAGGCAATTATAATAATAAACTATTTGATCCAATTCATATATTGACAAGGATTTTATTTTTTTTAAAAACATGTAATTATGAAAGTATTTTTTTTGTTCTTGTTTTTTATAGGGAATCTAACAAGTTTAACGAGTCATGAAAAATTACCGGCAATTCTTGAAGGGCAGCAACCGAATTTGTCAATAGATAATAATGGTGTAATAAGGATGGCATATGGTAGTGTGGATAGGATTTATTGTGTGACTTCATCAGACAATGGACTTAATTTTTCAATACCGGTACTGGTTGCTGAATTGCCGAAAATGCATTTGGGCCACACTCGTGGACCTCAGATTGCCTCTTCGGGCACCAGGAGTTTGATAACTGCAATTGATAAGAATGGAATAATACATTCTTATTTACTTAAACATTCAAAAGGTAGTTGGACCGAAGTGACTAATGTTAATGGCGTAAAGGGCTCTGCAGTTGAGGGTCTTATGGCTCTTGCCTCAGATAAGAACGATAATTTTTATGCAACATGGCTTGATATCAGGGAGGGTGGTTCCAATAATATTTATTTCTCATCCTTGAATTCCAAATCTCAACAATGGAATGCTAATAAATTAGTATACAAATCACCTGATAAACATGTTTGTGAATGCTGTAAACCCAATATCGTAGCAAGCAACGGCCGAGTGGTTATTGGTTTTCGCAACTGGTTGATGGGTTCAAGAGATATATATTATGCTGTTTCGACCAATTATGGAAAATCATTTATTGATCCGATTAAATCTGGAAATGGTACATGGCAACTAAATGCCTGTCCAATGGATGGTGGTAGTCTGGCTGTTAATAAATCTGGAAAGGTGTCTGCAGCTTGGCGTAGAAATGGAGATGTATATTATTGGACCGAAAATCAGGCTGAACGGAAGCTGGCACAGGGCAGGGATGTTAGTATGACCCAAAATCAGAATAGTGTGTATGTTGCATGGCAAGAAAGTAAAAAGATCAGCGTAATGAATATGAATTCAAAGCAAATTACTGAAATTGGAAATGGAATTTCTCCTAGAGTTTATGCATTGGATAATGGCAAAGCGATTTGTCTTTGGGAGGATAATAAGGTTGTTAGATTTAAAATAATCTAATCAGATTAACTATTTTCAATTAAAATTTCATCGCTTCATAATCAGATATTATTTAGTATTTCTTTTTGTATACCGTTGATTATACGGTTTGTTGTGATGTACTATCATAGCGTTTCACTTTAATTGCCCCCAGTTCTTGCTTGTTAATTTAAGGATAAAACGAGTTTCTTTATTTTTGATTGCTTAGGAATCAGAATATGGATCAAATATTGCCTCATTTTATTATTTTTAGCAAATATTCCTGAATGAAAAGATTTTTACTGCTTTTATTTTTATTTACCTCTCTGGCAGTATTCGGGAATGATAGCCCTCAATCAGATAATCCTAGAAGTTTTAAATTGCCGAAAGGAATTACTGCAAAAGATTACCTGCCCAATACGCTCATTATTAAATTCCGAAAGGGTGTTTCAGCTACTGAAATACGATCTGCCACATCAGTATTTGGCTTAAATAGTTTAAAGCTAAAATCTGCTGATATTAATCGGGTTAATCAGATTTTTAAAGGTGCTTTATTGTCAAAATCTGGGCAGCTTCCTTCAGAAATGCCAACAATTGATTCTATAGGGCTTGATCGTGTATTTGAGTTTAATTTTAGTTCGGAAAAGAGTATTGTTGAGGTTATTAATGAGGTTCTTGCAAATGGAATGATTGAATACGCAGAGCCAAGTTATATTTATCATACTTCTTTTATTCCGAATGATCCATTCTATACTGGAGGGTACCAAAGTTTTCTTAAACAGATAAAAGCAGAACAATCCTGGGATTTGATCAGAAACTCTTCTAATACTGTTATTGCAATTGTTGATTCGGGCTCGGATATGGACCATGAAGATCTAAAAGCCAACATATTACTCCCTGGCAAGGATCTGGTTGGTGCAAGTTTTAATAAACTTCTTGAGGATAATGATCCGGATGTGAAAAGTGATAGTACTGATCATGGGGTACGGGTAAGCGGTATGGCATCAGCGATTTCTGATAATGGTGTTGGGATTGCAAGTATTGCATCCAACGCCAAGCTTTTGATCGTAAAGGCAGGTGCCGACAATAATGGAGCTACTATCTACAAAGGTTATGAGGGTATAAAGTATGCCGCAGATAATGGGGCACATATTATAAACTGCTCATGGGGTGGTCTGGCAGGCGGAATTTTTGGACAGGATGTGATCAATTATGCCATATCCAAAGGCTGCTTAGTGATTGCTGCTGCAGGAAATTCTAATTCGATTGTTCCGGAATACCCTGCCAGTTATAAGGGAGTTATGGTTGTAGCTGGAGTGGATATGAATGATCGTAAGAGCAGTTTTTCAAATTATGGAAGCCATGTTTCAATTTCTGCACCCGCAGAGGTTTATACAACTGCTAATGGAAATAAATATGCTGTAGCGAAAGGAACATCGCTTGCTACCCCACTAGTTGCAAGTGCAGCAGCATTGGTTAGATCAAGGTTTCCACTTTTTGATATGCTTCAGGTAAAGGAACAACTGATAGTTACCTCTGATAATATTGAAGCTAGTAATCCCTTGTTCTCTGGTAACATTGGCAAAGGTCGTTTAAATGTTTTTCGCGCCCTCACTGAAACAGTTCCTGCAATTAGATATCAAAATATTACTGTATTAGATAAGGGTAGGGGAAACAGACCTTCAGGAGACACATTGAGAATTTTCTTTGATCTCAAAAATATCTTATATCCCGTAACAGGTGTATTAGCTAAGTTAAGTTCCAACAATCCATCTATTCAACTCATTGATAAGGAGCTTTTAATTGGGAATATGGCTACCAAGGAATTAAAGACCATGGTTGGCCCTTTTCGGGTTTTTGTAAAAGCTGGAGTTCCTGAAAATTCATTGGTTGATTTCATGATATCTTATTCGTCTGGAAGCACTTATGCGGAGAGCGAGAAATTTCAGATTCGGGTGGCTTTAGACTATCTGAATATTGAGGTTAATCAGGTTTCTACAACTATTAGTAGCAATGGGCGTATTGGATATACTGATCAGGGTTCTAAAAGCGGATTAGGATTTATTTATAAGAATGACGCCTTGTTATTTGAAGCTTCTCTAATGATCGGGCTATCGGCTAGCAAAGTTTCAAATAATACCAGAAATGATAGTGGTAGCTCTGACGAACATTTTGTTAAAAAGAAAGTCGTTTATAAGGAAGCTGATCCTACTGCCGCATTTTTAAGCCGTTCAGAATTTGATGATTCAGGAAATTCAGCTCGACTAAATTTGTATGTCAAACATAATATAAAGGCTTTTGCTTCGTCTCCTGATGATAAATATGTTCTTGCTGAATATGAAATCGGAAATACTAGTAATGCGGTATTGAATGGCATTTATGCAGGACTTTTTACCGATTGGGACGTAGATGCTTATGGAACTGACATTACAAAATACGATATAAACAGTAGGCTAGGATATGTTTATGGAAAATATGGATCTACACCCTATGCCGGTGTTAAACTCTTGAGTTCGGATGTGCAGCCTTTGTATTACCCTTTGAGTGCGCAGGTATTAGGTGATCCGCTTCAAACTGGAAATGGATTCAGCCTGCCAGAAAAATATCTAACCCTATCAAGCGGTATAAAGGCATTAAGTCTTGGTGAAAATGCCGGAAATGGTTATGATGTTATGTTTGTTTCTGGATATGGGCCATATACCATTCCTGCGAATGGTTCAGTAAAAGTTGCATTCGCTTTCTTAGCTGGCGATAACCTGACCGATCTGCAGTCAGTAGCTGCTTCTGCTCAAAAAAAATATGATGAGTTAAACGTAAAAGCCACAGAATTACCAGATAATGGCTTTGTTTTACAACAGAATTATCCTAACCCAGCTACTGATCAAAGCCGCATCAAATTTGTTATAGCTAAAGCCGGAGTGGTAACGCTCGCTCTTTATAATTCAGCAGGACAAGCAGTCAAAGATCTATTTGATGGTAGTTTGGAAAAAGGTTCTTATAACATTAGCGCCGATCTTTCAGGGTTAAGTCCCGGAATTTATTTCTATCAAATGTTGTTCGATGGCCAAGAGAAAACATTAAAGATGATTATCTCAAATTAGAAGAGCTGTTCCCGATTAAATTTAGAGTTTAGAGAAAGGGATTACTCCATTTTTTATCAATATAAACGTTGGTTCCAGAAAGTGTTTGTAGAAAAGCAACAAGAGCACTTATTTCAGTTTCTGTTAGATTTAATTTTTGCCCAATTCTATTCGGTGCCAATCTTGGATCTAGATTCGGGTTTTGATTTTGATTTAAGATAATGGTATTGTAGTGATTGATTGCTGCCCTTAACGAACGATTAGCTCCGGTATGCATCATTGGACTGTTCACTCTACCTCCAACTCTGGTTAAGTCTCTTAATGAAGGGGCTCGCGTAACCGTTAAATCTCTGTTCGTACTATTGATTACGCCTATTATTCCATTATTTCTGGAATTAGGGTCGATATCAAATTCTGGCGCATTATGACATCCATTGCAACCAACACCACCCCCAATTCTACTTGAATTTGCATCAAACAGTGGAGGAGTTAAATATAAATTTTTTCCGGAGTTTTCCTCGACAGTAAAATTCGAAAAATTTTGGTTGTCGTTTGTAACTAGCGTCCGGCCTACATCATATTTAGAATCGAATGACTGTATACTTCTTATAAATTGTGCAAGGCATTCTTGAAGGCGTGATTCTGTAACATTAAGGTCATTATATACAAATTTAAACAGTTCATTATAATAGGCTATCCCTTGTAATTTGCTTAGTAAAGTACTAAAAGCGGGTCTCCCATTCTGGCCACTAAATCCCATTTCGGAATGGTCAATCATAGGCTGGGTTGTTTGAATTTCAAGACTTGCTGCTCGTTCATCCCAGAAAAATTTTTGCTCTACAGCAAATCTTGAGTTTACAAGTCTCATAGAATGTCTTGTAGTTGTGCCACCGAGAATTCCACTGCTAACCAATGCAGAATCACTAAATGCAAATTCTTGTTTATGACAACTGGAGCATGATATTGAATTATTGACACTCAAACTTTTGTCATAGAACAGAACTCTCCCTAATGTTGCTTTGGCATTGGTTATAGGGTTAGTTCCAGTATTCTCTTTTTGTATATAAGCAGGTTTAATTTGCCCTGAATAATTGGCCAGAGTATTAAGATCAATATTATCTCCAAATGCAGCCTTGATGGCGGGGTAGCTTAACTCCGGAGTACTTTGACTGTCATTTTTACTACAACTTGCAGCAATGATTACCAGAAAGCAAATGGTAAAAACCACGAATACGATATTTTTCATAGGCTCAACTATTAGGAAGAAGAATGCGTACTAATATTAACTATATATTATAAAAAATAGGAATTGTTTTTTTAGGATATACGTAACATTCAATTCCCTAAGTTTCAAATTCATTCGGAATTTTAAATGGAGAATATTCAGCAGATGACAAGAAGTATGAGATTATGGGTATTAAAGAATGCTTTTCTGATTTTTATCCAATACTGTTATAGCAGATTCTGCAGCGTGGTTCATAACTTTCTTTTTCGCCCAAAAGAATTTTTGATTCACTGGCAGCAGTACGGAATGAGTAAGTTGCTGGTCCGCCGCATTGCACACAAACGGCATGCACCTTAGTTACTAATTCAGCAATTGACATCAATGCAGGCATTGGTCCGAAAGGCTTTCCTTGGAAATCCATATCAAGGCCTGCGATTACTACACGAATTCCCCTGTTTGCTAGCTTATTACAAACATCAGGTAGCTCATCATCAAAAAACTGGGCTTCATCAATTCCAACCACTTGAGTATTTGCACCTAACAGAAGTATGGATGCTGCATTTTCAACTGGGGTAGAATGGATAGAGTTCAAATCATGAGAAACTACCGAGTTTTCATCATAGCGAGTATCTGTTTTAGGCTTGAAAATTTCGACGTTTAGTTTAGCTATTTGTGCTCGGCGCAGCCTTCTGATTAGTTCTTCTGTTTTTCCGGAAAACATGGAACCACAAATAACTTCAATGCTGCCACCTAGTTCTTTTCTTTGTTTAAAATTATGTTCACTGAATAACATTCTGCTCTTTTCCCTGCTTTTTTCTGACTACTAATATCTGAAATTTATGCCGGATTGCTGGTGTAAGGGATTAAAAATTAGTCCCAGTTGTAGATAAATGTCCTTATATTTGTTTAAGCGAAATGCTTCTCAGCGCCATTTTTGGGGTGATCTGAGGCCAAAAACACATTTTTTAAATAATGATGAATAAGAAAGAAATTTTTAAGAAAGTTGGAGGTATTATTACTGAACTCAATGAACAATTTGAATATCTCTCTCAAAATCCAGATAATTTAAATGAGCTTGAATTGGAGCTTTTTGCTGCGAGTTCTAATTTTCTTTCAGACCACATTTCAATACTTTTAAAATTAAATACAGTCTCTAGCGAAATCATGAAAAATGACCAAGAGCTAGGGCTATATGATGAACCATTTGATGACGAATTAATTAAAGAAGCTGAAGACGCGTTTAAAAATGAAATGGAGTCAGTTGCACCGTTTGGTGAGAGATACGATTTAGATGATGTAGAAAATAAAGAAGATGTAGAAATTGTGGAAGAGGTAAGTAAACCCGATTGGAAGTTCAGCATCGAAAATGAAAGCGTTGTTTCTTTTGATTTTGAAGATAAAAATACGGATGAGTTATTTGATCGACCACTAACTGACGAAGAATTACGGGTGATTAATGAGAAAACACAGTTGAAAATAATTCCTGAACCAGAATCTGATGTTCAGTGGGGTAATCGGGGGGAGCTTGAAAACCTGCCGCTTGTAATTCCTGAAGAACCTGTTGAAGTGGTTCAAGTTGATACAATTGAATTCGAGCCAGTTTCTCTTGTCGAAGAGGAAACCCAACAGCCACTTACCCTAAATGAGATTCTTTCTACCCAATCTTCTCCAAACACGGTATCCAGTCAGTTTAACCAAAGGCAATCCAAAGACCTAAAAGGTTTGATTAGCCTGAATGATAAGCTTCAGTTTGTTCGAGATCTTTTTAATGGTTATAGTCTAGCCTATACTGAAGCAATAGAGTTACTGGATCGTTTCGATAGCTTTGAAGCAGCTGACAATTTCCTTAAACAAAATTATGCTGTAAAAAATAGTTGGGCAGAAAAACAGGATGTTGCAGATAAATTTTATGAGATTCTAAATCGTCGGTTTACTAAATAATACCCATACGGTTTGAGTCGAATTTTAGTAGGATAAAGAGCAGGATTGTAAAGCTCCATAGCGATGAACCTCCATAGCTTAAAAATGGCAATGGAATACCAATCACAGGAATCAGCCCGATAGTCATCCCGATATTAATGAAAACGTGAAAAAATAAAATGGATGCCACTCCATATCCGTAGATTCTTGCAAAAGAAGATCGCTGTCGCTCAGCAATATTTATAATTCGTATAAGCAGGAACAGGTAAAGCCCAATAACAAATAAGCATCCTATAAATCCCCATTCTTCACCAACAGTACAAAATATAAAGTCTGTACTCTGTTCGGGTACAAAATTATATTTAGTTTGTGTACCCTGTAGATAACCCTTTCCAAAAATACCTCCAGAGCCAATCGCAATTTTAGATTGATTCAGGTTATATCCTATTCCGCGTGGGTCGTCTACTTTTCCAAGAATTAAATCTATCCGATTTCTTTGATGAGGTTTTAGGATCTGGTTATAGGCGTAATCAACTGAAAATATAAACAGGATTGAAAAGAGAACTCCAAATCCCGTTACCGTAATCATTTTTTTACTTTTACGATAGTAATAGAAAATAATTCCTGCAACTACAATAATCCCTGCAAGCACAATGAATTTATTGTAAAGAACTGTCAGAACGAAAAGCAAAATTGAAAGACCTTCTATCGCTAGAAAGTATCCTGAAAGACCTTCACGGTAAAGCAATAGAATTAATGAACTAAAGGTTAAAGCCGATCCTGCATCCGGTTGTAAGAGTATGAGTACTGTTGGAAATAGAATGATAAAAGCTGCAACTAACTGTGTCCTAATTTCCTGCACTTTTATTGTACCTGAACTTAAATACCGAGCAAGGAGAAGGCAGGTAGCAAATTTCGCAAATTCAGAGGGCTGGAGCCTGAAGCTACCTATAGGTATCCAAGCCTGATTACCACCAACATTCCGTCCAATTATGAGCACCAGGATAAGCAGAATGATTGTTATTGCATAAAATATAGGAGAAAAAGTAGTAAAGAACTTGCTATCGAGCAGGAGTATGGCAAAGCCAATGATTATGGCCGAAATAATAAAAATCAGTTGTTTACCATAATTGGTATCTAGATCTAATATAGTTGGATTCAGTGGATCATATACGGCCGCATGGATATTGAACCATCCAATCATGCATAAAACAATATAGGTTAAGATGACAAACCAATCCACATTAAAAAAGAGGCTACGTTGATTATTCATTCGTTCTAATTACTCGGTTTGGCTTTTCGTTTGTGTTAGTAGTTGAACTAATATTATCGATTGCAATTTTCTTAGATGTAGAAGAAAACTGTATAGCACCTGGCAATAAATTAGCCTGCATTATACGATCTACATAGATCTGAGGCCTGCTTATGCTCTTTTTTATATATTTTTCAACCATTAAGCTGGCTATTGGTGCCGACCAAGTTGCACCGAATCCTGCATTTTCAACAATTACAGCGATAGCAATCTTTGGATTATCCCGCGGAGCAAAAGCAACAAATACAGAATGATCTTTTCCATGTGGATTTTGTACAGTTCCAGTCTTACCACACATTTCTATATCTTCGATCTTTGAATACCAGGCAGTACCACTGGGTTGATTTACCACAGCACTCATTCCATCAATCACTACATTGAAATATTTTGAATCGATACCTGCATTGTTCTTTTGAAGGTATTCCTTTTTAATAACTTTTTTGCTCCCAATAGCCTTGATTAGATGTGGTTTATAAAAGAATCCACGATTGGCTACAATGGCCATTACATTGGCCATTTGTAATGGAGTTATACCCAGTTCTCCTTGTCCGATAGAAAGAGATATGGTATAGGCTGATCCCCATTGGTTATTTTTGAATCGTTTGGTATACAGCTCATCTGTAGGAAGTAAACCATTTCGTTCTCCTGGAAGATCAATTCCAAGCGCAGTTCCAATACCAAATGCAGAAACAGCTTTTCGCCATCTTTTAAAGCCATTAACTGGGCGCATACCTGCATAATCAATCATTCTGCTATATGCATAGCCATAATAGGTATTGCATGATTCAGTAATAGAGTTTTCAAGGTTGATAGAACCATGTACGTGGGTGCACCCCATAAAGCCTTTTCTGCCGTAACGATACCCTCCTGGACAAAAGAAATAAGTATTTTCATTGATCAGCCTAAACTGCTGTGCAACTAGCGCATTTACAACTTTAAATATGGATCCTGGCGGGTATTCAGCCTGGATCGGCCGAACAAACATGGGCTTATACTTATCATTTAATAAAGTCATATAATTGTTGCCACGCTTTCTGCCAACCATCGAGTTTGGATCATATGCCGGACTGCTTACAAATGATAGAATTTCTCCTGTTGAAGGTTCGATCGCCACGATGCTGCCAATTTTATTATGCATCAGCTGTTCGCCAAATTTTTGAAGTTCCTTATCGAGTGAGGAGATCATGTGCTCACCCGATACTGCCACAGTATCATATTTGCCATTCGCATAATTCCCTTTGGGTCTGTTTAGTGCATCCACCATGAGGTTTTGAACGCCACGTTGTCCTCTTAATAATTCCTCATATGATTTTTCAATTCCTGTAATTCCATGATAATCACCCTGACTATAGAATCCCTTCGATTTTTCGATTACTTTTTGATTTACTTCACCAATATAACCGAGAAAATGGGCGGCAATACTATCAGGATACCGACGAACTGTACGGTTCTGAACAAAAAAACCTGGATAATTGCTTAGTTTTTCTTGAAAAGAGCCATATATCTGGACAGACAATTGTTTTTCAAATACAGATGCCTTATAGGGGGAGTAGTTCCGAGCTTTTTTAAAACGTTTATGAAAACCGGCTAGATCAATTCCGACAAGCTTACAGAATTCAAGTGTATCGAATGCCTTTACCTCACGGGGGATAATCATTAGGTCGTAAACAGGTTCATTTTGCACCAGGATCTTTTCATATCGGTCTAAAATGACACCTCGCGCAGGGTATATGGGTAGGCGCCTGATTACATTATTCTCTGCAGAAAGAATATATTCATCACTGATCACCTGAATGTAAAACAAGCGGATAATCAGAACCGCTGTTAAAGCGATGAATATTCCCTGAACTACAAACTTTCTAGCAAAAAAACTATTCATTAGCCTTTATGAAATTATGTATTATACCTGCTTTATCCATTTTATTATTCATTGGCTTAATGATATGTTAAAGCATCTTTAGCAAGATTCTTTTATCAAACACAAAAGTAATAAAGAATTGTGTTGAAGACCGATATTTTTCTGACTCGATATTAATTTTATAATTCCGATGATGGTTACGGTTCGAATCTTTATTTTCTGAGCAAATTCAAGAAATATGTGGTTGTAAACTAGTGATATTACCGTGCTTTTTTTTGGAAGAAGGCAAATTCTGTGATGAGTATCAGCGAAACGGTGAACAGCGTACTCAATAGTATACGAAGTAAGGTATATCCAAATTCTGAAAATTTAAAATTTTCGAAAGTGAACAGAATAAAATGATGACAGAAGGTCAAAATAAAGGCATAAAAAATAAACCATTGAAAGCCCATGATACCAAGCCTCGGTTCAGGTTCATTGTCAAACCCATCTCTTTGAACAGTTAAGTTAATGAATATGATCCTTACGAATGCCATTATTGTGCAGGCAGCTGCATTTAGCCCCAGAGAATCATAGTAAAAATCAATAGTTAATCCGGTGAAAAAAGCGAGTAAAAAGAGCAGTGAATTGGATATTCCAAACGGAAGAACTAGAATAAAAAGTATATACAGATAGGGTACGCTGAGGTTATAATAGCCAATATTTTTAAGTAGGAATACCTGTGTGGCCACTAGTAAAAGAAAACGGATACTATTGCTTAATATTACTCGTCCCATTATTCAATTTTATTTTGAGCTTCTAAAGACAATTGCTGTGCGGATAAAATATTGTTTATTACATAGACATATTCTAATGTCGAAAAATCTGTATTCAATTTTATTTTAATATCAAGTGAATTGTCGCCTTGGCTGGTTCTGGTTGCAGTTACATAACCAATAGCAGTTCCCTCTGGAAACATAGAAAATTCGGATGTAACCACTCTATTTCCTTTTTTTATACTTAGATGACTTTGAATATCTTTTAAATAGGCAAATCTGGGGTCATAATTTTCTTCTCCCCAAACTAATGAGCCAATACTACCATTCACATTTGCACTTACTTTTGTTTCAGAATGAAGTAAGGAGCGAATGGTAGAAAAGTCCTCATTTACATTAAATATAATGCCTACAATTCCTTTAGCGGAAATAACACCCATTCCTTTGCTAATACCATGTCTTGAACCACGGTTGATGGTCAGATAATTATTCTTCTGATGAACGGAGTTATTGATTACTCTAGCAACAGTATAGGTGTATTGCTGTTTCAGTGTGGTATCACGAACTGCTACCTGTTTAATACTATCGCTATAAAAAGAGGTGGCCAACTGGTTTCTGAGTCTGGCATTTTCTGCGGCCAGGCTGTCATTGGTTTTCCTAAGCTTAAGGTAACTGTTAATTTCATTTATCCGTTCATAAGACCTGCCCACCAGTTGGTTTGATGAATTCCAAACACGTGCACGCTGGAATGAATTATGCTTAACTAGAAGAATCAGGGAAATAGTAAAAAATATGATCAATAGAAAAAATGCGTTGTATTTGCCGATGAAAAGCCAGAGGTTACGCATGGGTTAGGTTGTCTGAGGTCTGAGGTATGAAGTCTGAAGTATGAAAAAGTAGTCAATCTCAAATTAGCACTACACTGTCTTTGTTCTTTGTTCTGTTATCAGTTATCAGTTGTCTGTTGTCTGAGGTATGAAGTCTGAGGTATGAGGTATGAAGTATGAAAAAATAGTCAATCTCAAATTAGCACTGCACAGTCTTTGTTCTTTATTTCAGTTACTACCTACAACTTATTACTTATAACCTACAACTTATTACCTATTGTAATAAAAATTTAAAATTTCCAATATTCTTCAATGCTATTCCTGTTCCACGTACTACAGCGCGCAATGGATCTTCGGCAACATGAACAGGTAACTTTGTTTTTGAAGATATTCTTTTATCAAGCCCACGCAATAATGCTCCTCCACCGGTTAAATAAATTCCTGTTTGATAGATATCTGCTGAAAGTTCAGGAGGGGTTATCTCTAGAGCTTTTAATATTGCTTCTTCAATCTTAGATATCGATTTATCTAAGCAATGTGCTATTTCAGTATAAGAAACGGTGATTTGCTTAGGAACTCCAGTCATTAAGTCGCGACCTTGTACAGCAAAATCTGCGGGTGGATCTGAAAGTTCAGGTAATGCTGCACCAACTTCAATTTTAATTTTTTCTGCAGTACGATCACCAATCATAATATTATGTTGCCTGCGGATATATTGAACAATATCACTATCAAAGTTATCTCCGGCCACACGGATAGATTGATCACATACAATTCCGGAAAGGGCAATAACTGCTATCTCTGTGGTACCACCACCAATATCAATGATCATATTTCCCATTGGTTCTTCTACATCTATTCCGATACCTACCGCTGCAGCCATAGGCTCATGAATCAGGTAAACTTCTTTGGCTCCTGCAATCTCGGCAGAATCTCTAACCGCTCGTTTTTCAACTTCTGTAATACCAGATGGGATGCAGATCACCATACGTAAAGAAGGGAAAAACCATCCTTTACCATTATTGATCATTTTGATCATTCCGCGAATCATGTATTCAGCTGCATTGAAATCTGCGATAACACCATCTTTAAGTGGTCTTACTGTCCGGATATTATCATGCGTTTTTCCTTCCATTTGCATGGCTTGCTTGCCTATTGCAATAACTTTATTGGTGGTTCGATCAAAAGCTACAATTGAAGGTTCATCAACTACAACTTTATCATTATGTATGATCAGCGTATTTGCTGTGCCAAGGTCAATGGCAATCTCTTGTGTAAACCAATTAAATAATCCCATTCTTAATTGTTAAAGTGGTAAAAACTATGCTAAGATAAGCTCTTTTTGTGAATGATTATTATGATGATGACAGTTCATTTTCAAAATAATAATTATTCTTTAATGTTTAAAGTGTCTGATTCCAGTGGTAACCATTCCAATACCTTTATCATTTGCCATATCAATTGATTCCTGATCTTTTATAGATCCTCCGGGCTGTAAAATCATTGCTACACCTGCTTCAGCTGCAATTTCAACGCAATCAGGGAATGGAAAGAAGGCATCGGATGCCATTACACTCCCTTCAATACTGAAATTAAATGCTTTTGCTTTGACTATTGCCTGTTGTAATGCATCAACCCTTGAAGTTTGACCTACACCACTTGAAATTAAACGGCCATCTTTTGCAAGTACTATGGTATTTGATTTGGTGTGTTTAACTATTTTGTTTGCGAAAACCAAGTCATTTAATTGCTCTTGTGTTGGCTTACAATTGGTAACAGCAATCATTTTATCTGCAGTTTCCATTAAAAGATCTTTATCCTGTTCAATTACTCCATTCAATAATGTTTTGAATTGCTTTGCAGGAAGTTTTACGTTGTTTCTTTTTAATAGGATACGATTCTTTTTTCCTGACAATAATTGTTTTGCGCCCTCGCTAAATGATGGAGCGATTAAGACTTCAAAAAATAAATTACTTATTTCCTTTGCGGTTTCTTCATCAATTTCTCGATTACAGATTAATACACCTCCAAAGGCCGAAACCGGATCGCAGGCTAATGCAGTTTTCCATGCATTCAGAATAGAATCGCTTGACGCTATACCACAGGCATTGGTATGCTTTAAGATGGCAAATGTTGGCGTTTCAAATTCATCAATCAGCGCTACAGCTGCATCCACATCCACAAGATTATTGTAGGATAGTTCTTTGCCATTGAGTTTTTCAAACATCGCATCTAAATTCCCATAAAAAACGCCGTTCTGGTGTGGATTTTCTCCATAACGCAGGGTGCTTACTTTTTGCTCACTGTATTTAAATACAGTTAAAGGATCTTCTTGATTGAAATAATTAAATATCGCAGTATCGTAATGAGATGAAATGTTAAATGCTTGGCGTGCAAATGATTTACGATGACTTAAATGGGTATATCCATTATTTTCAGAAAGAATATCACTCAATGTTTTATAATCATCTTTTGAGGCTATGATTACTACGTCATTAAAGTTCTTTGCTGCAGCTCGTATTAAAGAGATACCCCCAATATCTATCTTTTCAATGATGTCTTCTTGGCTTGCACCAGAGTTTACCGTTTCTTCAAAAGGGTATAGATCTACAATCACAAGGTCGATCTCAGGTATTTCGTATTCTGCGATCTGTACCTGATCTTCTTTATTCACTCTGCGGTTTAAGATTCCACCAAATACTTTTGGATGGAGCGTTTTTACCCTTCCGCCAAGTATGGATGGGTAACCTGTAAGGTCTTCAACTGCTATTACATCAATGCCGAGTTCACGAATAAATTTTTCAGTTCCACCGGTCGAATAAAAAACAACACCCTGTTCATTCAGTTGTTGAATTAGCGGTGCTAAATTATCTTTGTAGTAGACAGAAATTAAGGCATTTTTGATCTTAACAGAATGGCTCATTGAGGATAAGGTTTTAAGCCGCAAAGATAGTTTTTTTGATCGGTTTGGTGTTAAAAAATTAGGTGAAAAAGCTTAAAGGTAAAAGCATAAAGCTTAAAGCAAAAAAGTAAAAGATTAAGGAATAATGCTTGAAGCGATTAAAAAAATGAAAAATTATTAAAAAAGACAGAAAGGATTAAAAATTAGCAGGATCTTTATTTTTCCAGCTTTAAACTTATAACTTATAACTTATTACTTATAACTTATAACTTATAACTTATTACCTTCCCCCTCAAATCTTCATCTTTTTCAGTAATTGCTCAACCACCTTGGGATAATGCAGATGCTCAAGCTGCTGACCTTTGAATTTGATCATTTCAATATCATCGCCTTGTTCAATTTTAAAACGTGATTGATGGATTGACTCACCTTCATCAAAATGTTCATTGATGTAATGAATAGTAATTCCAGATTCTTCTTCTCCGGCGTCTAATATTGCCTGATGTACTTTATCGCCATACATGCCTTTGCCTCCATATTTAGGGAGGAGGGCAGGATGGATGTTGATGATCTTATTTGGGAATGCTTTTAACAAATTATCTGGAATAAGCCATAAAAAGCCTGCCAATACAATAAGGTTAATCTGTAGATTTTTTAAAAGTTTAACAATGTCATCCGTTTTGTAGAATTCATGCTTATCGAAAATGTGAGAGGGAATTTCAAAATTATCTGCTCGTTGTAGCACATAAGCTTCAGAATTGTTGGTCAAAACAATAGCGATCTCTGCATCCTGGTGTTTCTTAAAATATTCCATGATCTTCTGGGCATTAGATCCGGAACCGGAAGCAAAAATGGCGATACGTTTTTTCAATGGTTTCTAATTTTAGCAAAGATATTATTTTGGGTGTTTTAAGGAAATGAAATCGTAAATTTCATTACAATATATGTACAATCGTTCTATAATACTGCCTAATATCTTAATTTCTTAGCTGATGTATTGAGTATTGAGTATAGAGTATTGAGTATTGAGATAGATTCTGCTTCATACTTCCGACCTCCGACCTCCGACCTCAGACTTCATACCTCATACTTCATACCTCTGACCTCATACTTCCTACCTTAGACAACTGATAACAGACAACTGAAAATGGAACAAAGAACCAGGAACCAAGAACAAAGACTCTTTAGTGCTAATTTGAGATTTACTAATTTTTCATACCTCATACTTCATACTTCATACCTCATACCTCCTACCTCAGACAACTGATAACTGACAACTGATAACAGAATATTTTCTTCACAACCCCAATACCTGTCTTAACCTCGGGTATCCTGTTTTACTAACCGGAATTTTTTCGCCTGATTTTAGAATTGCCAGATGTGAATCTTTTTCATAGGGGTCAATTCTGGTGATCTCATTGATCCTTACAATATAGGAACGGTGAACTCTGACAAAATTATCTTCACCCAATAGCTTTTCGAAGTAGGCCATGGTTTTATTCTTTAGGAATGAGCCTTCGGATGTATAGATTTTTACGTAATCATCATCTGCTGCGAGGAAAATAATGTCGGCAACTGGTATGATTTTGATCTTATTGCCAGTTTTCACTACTACACGATCGTTTTTTGGGCTTGAACTTTGTAGATTTTCAATAAATTTTTTCGTGTTTTGCTTCGGTTCTGATCGGTGTTGCTGATCCATCCATTTTTGCACCGCCTTTTCAAATCGCTCCCTGGTAAAAGGTTTCAGCAGGTAATCGACTGCATGCTCCTCAAATGCTTTAATGGCATATTCGTCAAATGCGGTTGTGAATATTACGGAAGGTGGCTGTTCTATAAGTTCGAGCATTTCAAAGCCATTGATTTTAGGCATCTGAATATCCAGAAATATCAGATCCGGGCTGTGTTGGGCAATAGCCTTTACGCCTTCAAATCCGTCATTGCACTCCTGAATAACCTCAATTTCCGGCCATTTCTGCAAATATTCTAGTACTACAGATCGAGCCAATGGCTCATCATCAATTAAAATTACTCTCATATTTATAGCTGAGGAATCTTTACTTTAGTTGTAAATATATGGCCATAAGACGTTGTTTCCAATAGGTCGGTTCTGCCAAATAATAAGTATAATCTTCGTTTTACCCCACTTAGCCCGAATCCGGTTCCATGTTTGGGCCTTGCAGTATCTGGATCATAAGGGTTCTGAACAGTGATATGAAGTTCATTTTCATCATATTCACCAAAAATACTGATCGTAACCACTCCAGTTGTATCGTAAAGGCCAAATTTAATGGCATTCTCAACAATTGGCTGTAGAAGCATGGGAGGTAATTTTTTTGTTTTGCAAGCCTCATTGTATGAGATCTCAGTAGATAAACGATGACCAAATCTTACTTTTTCTATATCTAGGTATAATTGCAGATGTTCAAGTTCCTCAATAAGTGATACCGGTTGCTGATCCTCTTTTTTTAGAGTTCCACGAAGAAAATCAGATAATTGATGGATCATTTTTCGGGCTTCTTCAGGTCTGCTTCCTATCAATGCAGTGATTGAATTTAGGCTGTTGAATAAAAAATGTGGTTGAAGCTGCTGCCTAAGGTTATAGAGTTCGGCATCTCTGGCAAGGGTTTCAGCCTCTAGTTTCCTTTTTTCAGTTTCTTTCTGATCTAGTTGGGTATACCAAACCACGCTAATCATAGCCATTAAACCAATCATAAGTAAACCGATGAAAAACCGGATGGGTAATGAATGGTATAAGAACTCCGAATAATGCGGATCATTTAAAATTAATTTGTCAAGGGTATAGTTATTGACTAAGAGCCATAAAGAAGCAAGAATAGAACAATACAATAACATTAGGAGGTAGCCGTTCTTTTCAGGCCTGTAATATTGAAGGTTGTTGGCAATTAGGTAGCAGGCAATTCCTAGTAAACAGATACTAATTGAACTATCGATTAAGGAAGTTTGCATGCTGAAGCCAAACCAAAGCAATATAGCCGACTGTGATATCATGCACGCAACAATACATTGTGCAACAATCAATGTCAGCTTGCTTTTCGATAAAATCGTATCAGCAACTTGTTCTGTATTAGACTGCTCTCTTAACACTGTTGATTGATTATTAGTTTCATTTTTATATCCTGTTTTGGGATTTTAAAATTTAGAAACTTTTAATATCTATGCCACCAAAGATAGATGTACCCTCAATGATCAAGATCTTATCAGGTATAGTGTTTAATTGAGGAGGGCGTTTGTCTTCGATTCCTCCAAATATGGCTAGCATTTCAGATTGAACAATCCAGTTTGCTGGCACGATAATCTTAGTGCCACCAAAAACCTGTACTACTTCAATTTTAACTCTTCCTTTTATATCGGCCTGCATCAGGTTGATTTCCGAGCCTCCAAAAAAGTTTACGATATCGCCTCCTTGAAAATTTTTCGAAACAATATTTTTCTTTATTCCTCCAAAAATTGATGCTGAGTTAATTCTGTCGCCCAAAAAGTTGGCTGTTTCAAAAGCTGTTTGGGCTTCGTTTGAATCAGAATTAGTATTGACTCCCGAATTTTTTTCTTTATCCCATTCAAAGAACTCCAATGGGTTTTTCTCTTTTCGGCTCGAGATCATCCATGCTCCAAATCCGATGATCAGCAATGGCCAAAAGAATCTACCTAAGTCCATATCTGGTAATATCTTATTACTTAAAAATATAACACCTATAACGATGGGCATAAAAGCAGAGGGCCTATTAAAACCTTGGCGCTTGCCTATGAATATTCCGATAATGATTAGGAATACAGGCCAGCTAAATATCCAAGATGGTATGAAAAATAGATCTAATGTTCTAAATAGAAGTATGAATCCTAATCCAAGCAGGATTAAACCCACTATGGTTTTTCCTGATTTTTGATTTGAGCTTCCAGAATTTTCCATGGCATAAATATTTGAAACTAATGTATTGTCTTATTTTCAATTGGTAAATATATAGTAGGCAAGCTTACCACTCTTCTCGGTGAATGTCGGAAAAATGTCGGCGAAAAATATAGCACTTAGATTATTCGATGCTTGGCAAATAAAAATGATTGAATTTACTAATTACTAATTCCCTTTTATTTTGATATAAACGTGCTTTATGTTCCCTTTCCCTGAAACCCGTTCATCGAAGTCAAACTTATTCAGACTCTTGATCAGTGGATGAAGTTTAGGGTAATTGTAATTTCTGGAATCAAAATCAGGTTTCTTTTTGAGCAGAAGATTACCTAGATTTCCAAGGTACGCCCAGCCATTTTCATCCTCTAAATCAGAAATACTATCGCTGATCAGTTTGATCAATTCCTTGTCTATATTATTTAAAGGAGCAGTATTTTTTTTGCTTGTTTTCTTCGACTTTTTTATAGGATGTGATTCATCAGTCGTAGTTTCCGTTTCATCAGCGTTCAGAATCTCGATATAAATGAATTTATCACATGCTGTAATAAAGGGAATTAAAGTTTTCTTTTCACCAATTCCTATTACCATCATTCCGGCTTCTCTTAAACGGGTAGCAAGTCTGGTAAAATCACTATCGCTAGATACAATACAAAAACCATCTACTTTGCCAGAATATAAAATATCCATGGCATCGATAATCATGGCGCTATCGCTTGCATTTTTTCCGGTTGAATAACTATACTGCTGAATGGGGGTAATCGCATTTTCAAGAAGTACCTTTTTCCAACCAGAAACTGTTGGTTTTGTCCAGTCGGCATAAATGCGTTTAAACGTAGGAGTGCCATATTTAGCTATTTCCTGAAACATGGGCCTGACATTGGCATAAGGTACATTATCGGCATCAATAAGTACTGCAAGCCTCAGATCTTTAGTTATTTCCATGTTCATTCAATTAAGTTTAATTATGTTTTTTTCGGATTCATCCGATTGTGTAAAGGTAGGTCTTTAGATGGTTAGTTGGTTAGTTGTTAGGTGGTTAGTTGGTTAGTGGTTAGATGGTTAGTTGTTAGGTGGTTAGTAAGTAACCCCTCCTGCCTCCTACCTCATACTTCCTACCTCATACCTCATACCTCATACCTCCTACCTCATACCTCCTACCTCAGACCTCAGACCTCCTACCTCAGACTATTTATTCACTTTCCATTGATGTTCATCATTTTCCATGATCTCTTTTCCCCAAATCGGTAATTCAGCTTTTAGTCTTTCCACAGTTTCTTCACAGGCATCCATTGCAGCTTTTCGGTGAGCCGATGAGGTAAATACAAAGAGGCAGATCTCGCCCGACTGCACTTGGCCAAGGCTATGATGAACATGCATGCAGGTGAGCGGGTATTTAGCGAAAATATCTTCGCGGATCAGGTGCATTTTTTCATGTGCCATATCTTCAAAGGCAGTAAAATCAATGGCTTTGACCTTCCCGTTTTCTGTTTCATCAGCCCTTACCTGTCCTAAAAAAATGCTATGGCCACCAATGGCAGTTTGGGAGCTATGCTTTTGAATGCTTTCTGAAATAAATGTAGCAGGAATTGCACCCTGCTTGAAAATATTTTTTGGTTTTCTTTCTGACATATCGATACTATTTATTTTTTTGCCAACCGGCAATTCCATCTTTTAAACTAAATATTTTCCGTGACTGACCATAATGTTTACTTAAGATCTCAGCTGCACTTGCACTTCGTTTCCCCGACTGGCAAAAAAGTACAATGGTTTGTGCATCCATATCAGGAATTTGTTCTTTAAGATGGCTCAAAGGAATATGAATGTGTTTAAAATCATTGATCAACGGTTCCTCACCCTGTTCTCTAACATCTACAATCTGAATATCCTGTTCATTCATGATACGTTCAAAATCTTTATGCTTGAGTTCGAAATTTGAATTTATATTACAAAACCAGTTGTAGTTAAATGTTTTGAATGAATCGGCATTTTTAGGGATCATTTTTGTTGTTTCGGGCATGACCACTAACTCTATCTCAAAAAACCGATTATTCAGAGAATTATAGGTGAGTAAGCGGTTAAGTAGAGGTTCGCCAATTCCAGTGATCAGTTTGATGGTTTCATTGGCCATCATGGTTCCTATAATTCCTGGAAGTACTCCAATAACGCCTGCTTCTTCACAATTTAAAACTTCATCATCTGCGGGCGGCAAGGGAAACAGGTCGCGGTAATTAGCCGGAATTTTAGCACTAGTAGAAGCTTTGTTAAATACAGCTAGCTGCCCTTCAAAACGCGAAATAGCACCATAAACAAGAGTTTTATTCAATAATACACAGGCATCGTTGATCAAATATCTGCTCGCAAAATTGTCGGTGCCATCTAGAATGATATCAAAACCTGCAAGGATTTCTAATGCATTAGAATTGTCGAGTTTTTGATTAAATACTTCAATTTCAATATCCGGATTCAGCTTTCCCAGAATATCGCCGGCTCTCAATGATTTTGAAAGGCCGATATCATGAACAGAAAACAGTACCTGACGGTGTAGATTGCTAAGTGAAACCACATCGAAATCTACAATTCCGATGTGTCCAATACCAGCACCTGCTAGGTAAAGTAAAGTTGGGCAGCCCAACCCTCCGGCCCCAACAACCAGTACTTTTGAATTTTTCAATTTTTGCTGACCGTTTTCGCCCAGTTCTTTTAGGGAGATTTGGCGCTGATATCTTTCGTTCTCTGCTAGCTTACTCATTTTATCCTCCTGAAAAAGGTGGCAATAATGCAATCGTAGTATCGCCGCTAAGAATTGACTTGCCCTGAATGGTCTTTTTATTCATCGCAATCGCATATTTTGTTTGGGCCAGTGCTGGATACAATTGATGTAAAGTTTCCTGAAGGGTATCGGTATCGGGAATATCGTGAAGAATTAGTTCCGGAGTTCCGGTGATATCTGTTAATTGTCCAAAAAACATAATTTGTACCTGCATATCAACCTGTTTAATTATGTAAAGATCAGTTTTATTCCGGCTACCAGGAGTACTATTGCCAGCGTATTCTTTAATATGTTTTGATTGAACTTCAATGAACCGAAATAGGAGCCAAAAAGGCCTCCTGCAAAAGCTATGGCTACATAGCTGATCATATCTGGACTAAAATTTAAGCCTTTAGTCAAGTGGCCAGACAAACCAGAAAACGAATTTACGAAAATAAATAATGCACTTATTGCGGCAGTTTGTTTCTGATCTGTCCATTTAAGCAATAGTAAAACAGGAGAAAGTATGATCCCACCACCGATGCCAATTAATCCTGAAAGAAGTCCAATAACAGATCCAATACCAATAGATAGCCCTATCGAATTTTTCTTTAACTCTTCTGGAGTACTATTTTTAAAAAACAGAAAGCGTATGACCGGGATTAACAGTAGAAGACCTAATGTTTTTTTATAAAAATCTGCCTCCATGGTGATGAGCCCGCCAATAAATGCCATCGGAATAGATGCAAGTGCAAGCGGCAAGAATATATTCCATTTAAAGTGCTTACCCCGGTAAAATTGAATAAATGAAGTAAGTGAAACAAATAGGTTCAGCATTAGTGCAGTTGGCTTCATGACATCTGGCGAAAAGGCATAAATAGCCATTAGAGCGAGATAACCGCTAGCTCCTCCATGCCCCACAGAAGAATATAGAAAGGCTACAATAAATAAGAGCAGATAAAAGATATAGATACTTTCCATGTTATTGAATTGGCGGTAGCATATGGATCTCAACCACTTGACCCTTTTTGATCTCTGTTTGATCATCTTCCAGTTTGATCAGGCAATTAGCCTTAGCAAATGAACTTAGCCTGAAGGATTCCTGCGCTTTAAGGTCATGAACCATATAGCCATCATAAAAACCCTTTAAAAAGTGAGTCAATCCAAGTGCTTTTTTTTGTGCTGAGTTAATTGGTGCTTGTATCTGTTTTAAGTCTATTTTTCTGTTGTTTAATAATCCAATGGCTAGGTAAACATATTCATAAAAGCAACTCATTACCGATCCTGGATTGCCTGGAAGACCAAAAATGTACTTTTTGCCTTTTTTACCAAAGTAAATGGGTTTTCCTGGTTTTTGTTTGATTTTATGAAATATTTGTTCTATTCCATTAGCTTCTGCTGCTCTGATTACAAAGTCATAATCGCCAACACTTACTCCTCCGGTTAGCAATACTAAATCACTTTGCTGCAGGGCATTACTTAAAACCGAAGTTAGTGTTTCAAGAGTATCTTCTGACGATAAAATATTAACTGTAAAGATACCTGTCTGATTTAATGCAGCTTTTAATGCGAATGAATTTGATTCATAGACCTGTCCGTGAGCTAAGGGTACCCCCGGTTGCTGAAGTTCATTTCCTGTTAGTATAATGCTGACAGATGGCTGGGGAAATACCAATAGTTCATGGATACCTAGTCCGGCAATAAATCCGATTGCTGCAGGAGTTAAAAGACAATTTTTTTCGAGGGCTAGTTCTCCAGCTTTTGCTTCAGAACCTTTCATTCTGACATGGAGACCGGCTGTAATATTTTGGTCTGTTATGGTCAATTTGGTTTCGTTCACGCTGGTCTTTTCTTGCATGACTACGGTATCTGCTCCAGGAGGAACAGCTGCACCAGTAAATATTCTGCGGGCATTTTTGGGTTCTAATGGGATAGACTCTGCCAAACCAGCCTGAGCAGTACCATCGATCAAAAGTGATGTGTTTTTTTGCCAGCCTTCAAAATTTAATGCATATCCATCCATCGACGATTGATTAAATGGGGGAACATCGGATATTGAAAAAATATCTTGTGCAAGAACCAATCCTGCAGCTTCATTTAAGGATACCTTGATAGGAAGCAGGGGTATTATGGTATCAGTTATGAGTTTTTTTGCTTCCGAAACAGGTATAAATTCTATGGCCATCCAAGTTTATTTAGAACTAACAGCTGGTGAATTTCGATAAAATATTGCGTATAATCAATTGGAAAGGTAATATTACCAGTCTATAGTAATGTTATACAAGCGCTAGCCCCCAATACTGATCATCGTTCTATTATGAAGGTCTTCGGTATGGATATTTTCAAAATCTTTAGTGAATTGCCCACCCAGTTCTTTTGCCTTTGAAGCAATACTTTCTTGAATAAGAGGTAAAACATCTTCACCATTTCTGAGTGCAGTGAGTAGGTCAGTTTCTTTTTGAGAAAAGAGGCAATTTTTCATTTTACCATCGGCGGTCAGGCGCATTCGGTTACATCCACTGCAAAATGGTGAGCTCATGGTGCTGATAATTGCAAAAGTGCCTTTATGTCCATCAATGCTATATTTTTTAGCGGTATCATGGAAGTCATTCTGTAGTGGGGCAGGGGTATAGTTACGCCCAATCACTTCCAGCATTTGTTCCATGGTGAATACCTGGTTACTGCTCCAGCGGTTACCTTCAAAAGGCATGAATTCAATAAAGCGAACATGTACCGGTAAATCTTTAGTCCATGCAACAAAATCAGTGATTTCATGATCATTTATACCCTTCATTACCACCACATTTACCTTAACATGCAGATTCCTTTGGATCATTAAATTGATATTATCCATCACTTTTTGAAATCCATCACGGCGGGTAATGATCTTAAATTTATCAGTATCAAGCGTATCGAGACTAATATTCAACGAACTTACTTTTGCTTCCTGAAGAACATCTGCAAAATCATGAAGGCGGGTTGCATTGGTTGTAAGAGTTAATGAAACGGGTAGTTTTGAAAGCCTTAAAATGATGTCTGCTGCATCTTTTCTGACCAAAGGTTCACCTCCCGTTAAACGTATTTTATTTACTCCATTTTGCACAAAAATCTTTGCCAGCGATTCTATTTCATCAGGCTGCATAAGCCTTGAATGAGGGGTAAATTCATAGTCCTCTTCAGGCATACAGTAGAAGCAACGTAAATTGCAGTTATCTGTAAGGGATATCCTCAGGTAATTATGAACGCGGTTAAAAGAATCAACAAGCATGTATAAAAGTAGTTTATTTAGGTAAGTTCCTATAATTTTCTCTTGTATCAATATCAATACTTCCTTGATCAAAGGAAACGAATCCCACTTGCTGATTATATTTTTTGATCAATGATTTTGCACCACTCTCTCCTTGCAACGCCAAAAGTTCAACAAAAAGGCTTTTATGAAACAGGGCAGGAGTTCCCAAAGTATTTGCATAGCTGCTGGCAATGATAGATTGCTTGGAGTCTTTATGTTTAGTGATTAGATCATTCAGGAGTTTGGCATTTACAAAGGGCTGATCGCATACCATCAGAATCACAGCTTCTGATTCAGGGGCAATGATTTGGAGATTAGTTATCCCACAGGAGATAGAAGAAGCCATTCCGCTTTCCCAGGAGCTGTTTTCTAGGATCAAGATCTGTGTCTGCTCGAGTTCCTTTTTTATGGCGTCCTTTCCAGAACCCAATACCACTAGGATTGGACTTGCCATGCTTTCAAGAGCAGTATCAATGCTATTTTGCAAGAGAGTCTTGCCTCGATAGCTCAATAGTTGTTTTGGGCTACCAAGACGTGCTGATCTGCCTGCTGCCAGAATGATGACTGCAATGCTGGAAGGTTTACTATCTTGAGGCGCCATAATTTTAACTCCTTGAATGAATTGGTGATGTTCTGTACTTCAAAAAAGAACCATCTCGTTGAGCAAAGGCTGCGCGGATGCCTGCAGCTAATGATAAGGCGATCTCCTCGGGGGTTTGTGCACCAATATCCAATCCCAAAGGGGCATAGATCCGTGCCATTTCTGATTCAGTTATTGACTGACCATCTTCAACTAGTTCTTTCCAGATTTTTTCGGAACGTATCTTCGGACCGAGCATTCCAATGTATGGAGCAGCTGTTTGGAGTGCTTTGGGTAAATTTAGCTTATCAGTTTTATAGTCATGCGACATCAGAATGATTGCTGTATGTTCATCAATTTGCATTTCAGGAAATGCTGAGGGTGCAATAATTTGATCTGCAACTGAAGTTATTTTAGTATTGATTTTGATTAATTCGGCCACAATACTAACCTTCCATCCGATCTCTTTTAACAGGCAGCACATTGGATAAACGTCGTATTGATGTCCCATCAGAACGACATGAATCTCTGGTGGCAGAATTTCAATAAAAACAGCCAGACTTTTGCCATCTGCTGTTTTAATGTTTAAAGAACCTGATTTTTTATCTGCTATTTGTTGCTTTACTGCCTGTTCCAAAGATTTTTTCAGATCTGTATTTATAAATAGGGCCAGGCTTTCAGGGCCTTTATATTGAATCAGCTGACCAAGATTCACATTTTCAAAATCGCAATTAATTGCAGTGACGGTGATCAGGATATGAGTTTCACGGTTAGATAAAATACAGGATTTTAATACTTCTATTGGATTTTTGGAGTCGTTAAAATCAAGTGGACAAAACAGTACATCAATAATTCCACTGCAACCTAATCCAACCCCAATTTGATGTGGGTCATCTTCACTGGTATCATAGGTGATTAGGGTAGGATGTGAGTTGTTAATGGCTAAGCGTGCTCGCTTAAGCGCATCGCCCTCCAGGCAGCCACCGCTGATTCCACCAACCCATTGGCCATTATCTAATACCAGCATGCGTGCACCTGTGCGGCGATAAGAAGATCCTTCAACACGCACCACAGTAGCGATGGCTGCGCGCGCAAGGGATCTATCTAACTCATCATATGCTTTGATTATGGCTTTGATTTCTTTCATTTATTCTAATATACGTAAGCTACACAAAATTGAACGTTGACTTTAACTGCCTATGAATATAATATTTTGGCCCTTGCTGCATTTGAGAAGTATAAATTCCGGTATGTCCCGAAAAAAAGTATGAAATTAAACAGGCTATACCTATAAAAATTGCGCTTTCAATCCCAAATAATTCTATTCCCATCAAGGTGCAGGCAATAGGGGTGTTGCTAGCCCCTGAGAATACAGCAGCAAAACCCATTCCTGCAAGTAAGGCTACAGGTAAGGGCACAAACCACACCAATGCATTTCCAAGTGTTGCTCCAATAAAGAAAAGTGGAGTAACTTCACCGCCTTTAAAACCAGCACCAATGGTAAATGTTGTAAATAGGATTTTGAGTAGAAAGTCATAAGAATTCAGATCTTCACTGAAAGCACTTATAATAACTGGAATTCCTAATCCGATATATTTGGTAGTTCCCATCAGGTAAATGGCAATGGCTAAAAAAATACCTCCAATCAATGGTCTGAATGGGGCATATTTGATGATTGATTTAAATAGTTTGATCCAGAAATGCAAAGATTTTGAAAATAACCAGGAGCTTAGTCCAAAAATTATACCTGTAAGCGCCGCCCAAAGAAGGTTTATTATATCGATATCAGGTACAGTTGGAATACCATATTGGGTGTGTGAAACATTCCATGCAGTACATGAAAAATCAGCAATGAAAGCGGTGATCAAACTTGGTAACAGGGTTTCTGATTTTATTTTACCAAAAAACATCACTTCTAATGCAAATACAGCTCCGGCAAGTGGAGTGCCAAATACTGCAGCAAAACCTGCGCTTATACCGATAATTATCAGGATTTTTCGATCGTTTTCATTTAATCTGAACAATTTGCTGAACTGATCTGAAAGAGCTGCCCCCATTTGTACTGCTGTTCCTTCTCGACCTGCTGAACCTCCAAAAAGGTGAGTAATTAGGGTCCCGAATAAAACTAGCGGGGCCATTATAAAGGGGATTATTTTTTTTGGACTATGAAATTCCTCAAGTAATACGTTGTTCCCATTGACCACTTCTTTTCCCCAATAGTGGTATGCTAGACCAATAATCAGCCCTGCCAGAGGTAAAAAAGCAATTATCCAAAGGTGATTCTCTCTCCATTCTGTTAGCCAATCCAAAAAAATTAAAAAGAATGCCGATGCAGATCCTGCCAGAATACCAACTATAGCAGAAAGGAATAGCCATTTTACCAGATAGAATAAAACAGGAATTTGTTTGACTTTACTTATAATCGAGAAAGTGTCAGATTTATTCATTGAGGTGCTTTAATTTTCTGCATTTCTCGCTGCAGTATTTTACATCGTGCCAAACCTTTGCCCATTTTTTTCGCCAGCTAAAGGGCCGTTCACACACAATACAAATTTTAACGGGAAAGTTTTCTTTTTTGACTGTTTTCATTTCAGCGCTTGCTGATCTTATTCATACTGATGCTTCGTTGTAAGGTGCATTTAAACCGGTTAATTTCATCGGTTCGCTTATGTAGATGCTTTTGGCTTACACCACTATTGACACGTTTTCGCCATAAGTTAAAACTGCTTCTTTTCAGTTCTTTTCTCATCAGTGAAATCACGTCTGACTCGGTAAAGCCAAATTGAATTTTTATGGCTTCAAATGGGGTCCTGTCTTCCCATGCCATTTCAATGATGCGGTCTGTTTCTGCTTCGGTCATGCCCTAATAATTTTTTTAATTCGTAAGATTTCCGAAGTTAAAACTTCAGAATGATAGCTCTTGTATTTTTCAGCTTTGAAAGTAAATAAAACATGATCGCCGGTTTGTTTAAAGTCGATTTTTTCAAGTAAAATACGTGCTGATGTGTTTTTTAAGACATCCATACCATTCCAGCTTTCCAATAAATCATTTTTCTTGAGATACTGATACTTATCGAATTGCAATCCAGATCGCTGGCCCAAATTTCTAACCAGCTTATACTGCTCAGGATGAAGGAACTGCAAGATCGCCCTATCGGTTTGAAACATGTTTTGCAATGTTTTGGTGTCATTATAAATAGCAATTGCATAGATTTTGGGTTCCATGCTTACAGCACTTACATAGGTGCAGATATTCATATTCACCTTGCCTTCAATATAGGTTGCAAGGCTATAAACCGGACAATCAATAATATTCCATGGTCTTTTCATGTTTTAAAAATTTGGAATATTTTCAAATTACTCCGCTCATTGAATTCTATTTCAAGGAATAAGTTCAATTTTTATCAGCGTTTATTTTAGGATAGTATAGGTAGGAAACGGCTAAAATTCCAAATACAATCAATGGAAAAAATGTTAGTCCATTGATTCCATCAACAGCTGCGAGACTAATTGTTGCAAAAATAAAGTCAAAAGCAAATCCAGCATACGCCCATTCTTTTACTCGTCTTGGAACCTGCGGAATAATTAATGCTAAAACACCTAACACTTTAAAAACTACTAATGCGTTTCCAAAATACGCTGGATAACCTAAATGTTTAATTCCTTCTTTTGCTAATTCAGTTTGCGAAGTCAATGCGGGCATTACTCCTTCAAGTAAAGCGATGATTGTTGTCGCTGTCCAAAATATTATTTTTTCTTTTTTCATTTTTATGTTTAATCTTTTTGGTGATTCGTTAGTATGATTACTTAGGTTTTTCGACTTGGCGATTTAGCGTTCCGAAAGTTTCTTAAGTATTTATCCACTAAACTCCCATTTTCTTGTACTTAGTTGTGGTTTTATTTCGTCTATTATTCCGTCAATTAATAAGGTTCGATGTTTATTATTCGGTTTCTCAAAAAAAATAGGCACTAAATTGCTTTTGCAGCTATTTTTATTGATTAATGCTGTTTGCCACTCTAATAGGAATAATTTCAATTTTCATATAAGGGTAATATGGCAAAGTTGAAAGTTTTGAATGTAAATCCTCAGAATCAGTAGCCATCATTGTCATAAATATCCCAGACATATCCAGTTTAATAAAGGTATCTACAATATCCCCTTGTTGTTCCATCTCTTTTACAACTTCCTGTTCTCTTGGAAGTAGTTTCATCCTTGTTTCATTGTCTAATCCATCTAATTGGATATTTAGCATAAATTTTTTCATTTTTTTTCTGTTGAGTATATCAAAAGTATTAAATCAAGGTTTCTATATTAAGGGTTATCTCTCTAACATTGATACTTACGTTTTTTTAGCTACAATATTTGGCGTTTTGAAAAATTTTGCAATCTAAACTTAAGCCCGATAGCTATGGTGATCATTTAAGCACTGAATCGACAATTTCTAAATCCCGATGTTATAGCCAATGCTTTGTCTTTTTGTCATTGTTTTGGTTGGAATGATTTAATCAAAAAATAAATCATCGGAATAAAAATTAGTCCCATTGTTAAAGGTAAAAACCATACTCCAAGCCCATCTTCTTCACCATTTGCGTAATTAATTGTTTTGAAGGTAATCAGTCCAAAAATAAACACAATAATAAGTTTTAGATACCTTAACATTCTAGTTGCATTGGTATAGTGTTTAAAAGCGTTTTCTTGCGTTATACTCTTTGGATAATTAAATACGTGAGGAAACCTATTTAACACGGTCAGTGCTATGAATAAAATGCTTGCAATTAAAGGCAAAGTCAAAATAGTGGCCTTTCCGCCAAATCCATCAGCTTGCCCAGCTCCATTATAATGTGTTGGTATAGTATCAGGTAAGTTTGGATAATATGCCAATGTTAAAACCCAAACTACACTAATTAAAACCCAGCCCCCAATTTCAAATAACTTGTCTGTTGTTGAGAATTCTAATTTTAGTCTGGGTCTTTTATTCATTGTCAATTTATTTTATTTGTTTGTTAGGATTCGATTTGACAGTTCGGGGATTAGGGTTTGGGCAGCAATTTAGCCACAAAACTTGATTCGAAAAACTAATATTTGATTAACCACAATCCCGATAGTTATCGGGATGTCTTTGGAACACCAAACCCCGCCTATTGGGTAGGTGCTGTTGTAAAACGTTCAAATAATATTACTAATAAAAATTAAACTACTAAAATTCAGTATTTATGGATCTTTATTCGTTTTGTTAAATGAGTAGTTTAAACTAGCAAAGATAAAATGAAGTTGAATAAAATTATATCGATTCGTTCCGTTTGCTCCACCTTCAAGCAGTCTATAGCCAATGTTTCCTTGTAGATTTTTAGTGAAACTATATCTTCCAGATGATGAAAGGTCAATTGCTCTGCCTTTACTTGCAGCTATACCTTCTACAAAAAAATCAACACCCATTTTTTGAGATATATCCCAATTGACTAATAAGTTGATAAGAGGAGCGAAACCAATACTAAAATTTTCACTTAAAAGCTCTCTATTCTTCAACGATACTCCAGCATCTCTAATTTTTAAAGACAAACCAAGTCCAAATTTAAAATCGTCTTTACTAATTATTCTTTCATTATAGGTAAAGCGATAAGAATTAAACTTGTAAATAGCTTCTATTGGTATGTTAGCTTTAAAGTTTTTTCCATCAAATAGTATATCCTTTTCTATTGTTCCAGTTTCTACAATTTTTAAGGGAGCAAAAAGAAATGAAAAATGATTTTTTCCATTTACTAAATAACCAGCACGCAACCTTAAAAATGGACTTACTGGAGTTTGAAAATCATTTTTCATAGAAAATAATGTTCCATTACTGCCGTTGCGAATATCATTCATACCTGTAAAGAATGCTCCTGATTCAAGATTTACGAAAGTCTGAGCATTCGTAGACAAATTGGAATTCAAACAAATAAAAAGAATCCAATATCTAGACTGAAAAATAAGCTTAGAAATCAAGTGATGCATATTGAGTTCTTATTTTTTTAAGCGTGTTTTTCAATGCCCTATAACGTTTTGCAGCTACTTGCAGTTTTTTGCTTGTCCAATTTACGCATTTGAGCGCTAACCCGCAAAAAATTGCAAGTAGGTGCTGTTATAGGTTGGCCGTTGCACACAGTTTTTCTGTCGGTGTCTGTTGTTATTGTCCAGAAGTCGAGGAAGATAGGTGAATTAATTAAAACGCTTGTTTTTGTGTCAAATTATTGTTTACATTTGTGATATCAATATGATATCATTTAAATATTACTCATTATGAAAACAGAAAAAATTATTACAGCGTTAAATGGCTATTTGGTTGTTGTTATGCTATTAGTATTAACAGCACTAATGCTTTATGGCTTTATCTCTAACAATATGATTTTGGGAGTCGCATCATTTCTAATATTTGTTCTTTTAACAAAGGGCTTTATTGTAGTAAGTCCGAACAGCTCAAAAGTTTTATTGCTTTTTGGAGACTATAAGGGGAGCGTCAAACAAAGCGGCTTCTTTTGGATCAATCCGCTTTATAATAGAACAAGTTTGTCTTTACGCGCAAGAAACTTTGAGAGCGAAAAAATTAAGGTTAATGACAAAATGGGAAACCCAATTATGATCAGCGTTATTTTAGTTTGGAAAGTTAAAGACACATTTAAGGCTACATTTGAAGTAGATAATTATGAAAACTTTATTAGAATTCAAACGGATTCAGCAGTTAGGAAGCTTGCAGGCTCTTTTCCGTACGACCATTTTGAAGACGAGAAAGCAACAGTAACTTTAAGCACTAATTTTGATGATGTAAATAAAGCTCTTGAACACGAAGTTACTCAACGGTTAGAAATAGCTGGAATAGAAGTGGTAGAGTCGAGGATAGGATATTTAGCTTACGCTCCTGAAATTGCACACTCAATGTTAAGGAGACAACAAGCGTCTGCCGTTGTTGCTGCCCGTCACAAAATTGTTGAAGGTGCTGTCGGTATGGTAGAAAGCGCTTTAAAGCTTTTAGCAGATAAAGATATTATTGAGTTTGATGAGGATAGAAAAGCAGCAATGGTCAGCAATTTAATGGTTGTCCTTTGTGGTGATAGTGAAACAAAGCCTGTAATAAATACGGGAACTTTAAATCAATAAGGAATGTCCGAGAAAAAGTCATTTGCATTAAGAATAGATTCAGAAACAATGAAAGCCATTGAAAAGTGGGCTGCTGATGAATTTCGTAGTGTCAATGGTCAAATCGAGTGGATGCTAAATAACAGTCTTAAAGAAGCGAAAAGAATTAAAGTAAAAACTGTCCAAAAGAAATAGTGTCGGAATGTTATAGGAATGAAAAGGACTTTGTCTGGTGGAATTTTTGTCAGAGGAAAGTCCGTCCAACGGCTTACCTATAACGTTTTGCGTGTATGAGACGTAGCGGATTAAAAAGCACTTCACTATCAGTTTTGCACAAAGATAAATAAAAGCACAGACCTTCGAATTACCACTTCACCCGCTATTTCTCATGCACGCTGTTAGGTGCTGGCGTTATGGTCTTTATATTCTTCCACCTGCTCCAACAGTTCCATAGATTTCATTAATGGTGTCCATTCTTTTCCACTAAAAATAAGTTGAAACCATTTCTTATTTCTGTTCTCATATTTAATGTTGAAGAATAGCCAAATAGCAATCACAATAAATGAAAGTGTAAAAAACAAAGTCATTATCCATTGCAAAATACCCCAATCTGTTAGCATAGTTTCGTTCCACCAAAAAGTTGTCCAAACAGGAAGCTGAAGAAATAGAAGACGAGTTACCCAAAGCGTTGATATTTTTAGGTTTGACAATTTCTCTTGTGTCCTAATAATCGGTTCTGTTATATCTATTTGGTAAATAGTGATAAGCTGATAAAGGTAAATATATAATGAAATGGCGGTCAGCCCTACTTGTATTGAAGCCGAAAACAGAAAGAACTTATTCGCATCATTAAATGAGTTTAAATAAATTGAGCTCAAAGCAATTCCCCCAATACCAACCCATAAAATACCAACAAATAGAGCAAAAACTTTAATTGGTTTCATTGAGCCTAAAATGCTATAAATCTTTACACGGGCTATCTCTTCGGTGTTTTTCTTGTCGATTACAAAGCTCTTTTCCAATTTATCATTGGTAGTTTGCCAAAGTTTTTTTATTTCTAGTTCGTCCATTGCTTTAAGATTTTAATTGTGAGAATCGTGTCTTTAATTTGTCTTTGATACGTCCTATTTTCGTTCCTACATTGCTTACCGAAATTCCTAATATCTCAGCAATTTCAGTGTGGCTTTTGTCTTCCAAATACAAAATCATCAATGCTTTGTCTATCTCTTTTAGTTCGCTGATAAATTGGTCCAATAAATACAACTGTCTTTCATTTTCCGATTTGTCTTCGACTGGGGTTTCTATCAATTGCTCAGTCAGCTCGGTATATTTATTTGCTCTTGTTGTATTTTTTCGATAAAACGAAATGGCAACATTCAACGAAATGCGATAGAACCAAGTAGAAATTTTGAACTGATTATTGTAGCGGTGTATGGAAAGCCAAACCTGTATCATCATTTCCTGAATGAGGTCTTGCCTATCGTCTTCATTTGGACAATATGCGCGGGCAACCTTGTGCAAAATACCTTTATGTTGCTCAATGATATTTTGAAAATGCTGCTTTTGCTCTTTCTCGTTCATTTAATTTAACAGGTTTTCAGCCTTTATACCAATTATTCGCACAAGGGTCATAAAAATCACAGTATGAAAGAAAAAAACTTTTTTCTGAAGCTTCTTAGATTGTCAAAGGTCGGTTGTTCAGATTCAGCGCAACTGTCCGACACGCTTGCACCTAACGTTTTGGGGCTTGGCGAAGTGGGGGATTAGAAGTACAAATGTTCAAATTAGTACTAATGTTAATAGAAAGCACAAATGCTCAATTTAGCACTAATGCCCCCATTTTGCCAAACCCCTGTTGTGCGTTCGTTGTTTTCTTTTAAGGTTTTGTTTCTTATTCTTTTGCTGTAATTGGATATAAAAGTCTAAATGAATTTGAAACAGCTTGGTGCATAATTGTTGCATGATTTTCTTGTGGTAAATAGTCAAAGAATACTTTCACTTTTTTGCTTTTTGAACCTTTAATTTTTTCAGTTAATAGATTTGCATCAACTTCCATAACTCTTGGTATTTCAGTTGGTGTAAGTCCTTCTTTTCCTACGCCAATGTATATGTCTGTTTTTCGATTAAAATTCTCTGTCAATAAATTTGAGTTCTGATTTAATAACGAACCATTGTCCCACCATAAACTTGGGCTAATAATAATGTATTTGTTGAAAAGTGTCGGTTTTTTTAAAAGTACTTCTGTTGCAAAAAGTCCACCTAATGATTGTCCGATTATAGTTTTGTCATTGTTTGTCTTGTATTTGGTTTCTATAAAAGGTTGTAATTCCTTTTCAATAAACGAAATGAATTTATCTGAATGTCCTGATGTTGGATAAGTCTTTTTATCTTCTTGAATTGTTGTAGGAAAAGTAAAATCTCTTCTTCTGTCAACTGTTGCAATGCCAACTACAATTGATTTTGGAACTTGATTTATCCATTCAAAACTATTGAATTGTACAAGTCCAACAATATGTATAAAATCTTCGTCTGCTGAACCGTCTAATAAATAAATAACTGGATATTTTATTGTGTCATTTTGATTATAACCTTCTGGAAGATAAATATTCAAAACTCTTTTTTCTGTAAGTTCTTTTGATTGAATTTCGTCAATAACACCAAGAACAAAAGGTTTCGTAGTTTCTACAGGTTTCACTTTCGGTTTCTGTCCAAATGCGAAAAACGAAATGAAAGTCAAAGTAAAAAGTATAATATTATTTTTCATTTTTTCTGTCAGTTTCTTTTCTATTATGGGGTTCGTTACAATGACGCACAACTCCCTTATACCCGAAACAAACCTTCGCTTATACACCCAATTGCAGCGGCAATGGCGAAATTTTGTTTCGTTTATAGTAAACCTCAATATATTGTTTTTATTCTTACAAATCATCAAATGGACTCTTAATTTGTTGTAAGCTTTTTGTACTAACATGGGTATATATTTCGGTTGTTTTGCTGCTATTGTGTCCCAATAACTCTTGTATGTAGCGCAAATCGGTACCGCTTTCTAAAAGATGAGTAGCATAGCTATGTCTAAGCCAGTGCAAGGTGGCTGGTTTTGTAATACCGGTTTTTTTTAAGGCTTGTTTTAGAATTAATTGTAAGCTTCGGGCATCATAAGGCATACCAATTGTTTGACCCTCAAATAAATAGATTTGTGGTTTATACATTTTGTAATATTCCCGGAGCATTTCTAATATTTTAGGGCTCAAGGGTACAATCCTATCTTTTTTACCTTTTGCGTTTTTTAGTAGTACAATGTTTCTTTTTGAATCTATGTGAACAGGCTTTAAATCTAATAATTCGCCACAGCGTAACCCACAACTGTATATCAGTGAAAGCATTGTTTTGTGCTTAAGATTTCTATGAGCTTCTAAAATAGCTTTTACTTCTTCCTTGCTTAACACGTTAGGCAATACTTTTTCGCGTTTTGGTCTATGTATTTTATCTATTTCAATGGTGGTATCTTTTATAATTTTAAAAAATAATTTAATGGCATTCACTAATTGATTTTGGTAGGAAGAAGAAAGATTATTTTTTAAAATGTATTCGTTATTATATCTTATAACGTCATCATGAGTAATGTCTTTAATTGCTTTTGTATTACAAAAAATCAAAAATGATTTTAAAGCTTCACTATAAGTTTTAAGGGTGCTTTCGCTGTAGCGTTTTGATCGTAGCCATTGCTTGAATTTCTCTATTTGAGCAATTCCTTCTTCAGACGGCAGGTAATTGGAGCTAGGGGCTATTTTAAATCGCTTTCTGTTTTCTTCAGTATCGGGGATGTGCCAAACTTTGTTTTGCTGACTCCATTGTGCACCTTCAATTTTTCTTATTCGGCTAATTAATTCTTGGCTATTTTCAAAATATACCGCAATTCTCTCAACACGATCATGCTTAATCAGCTTGGCTTGCCATTTTATAGAACTCATATCTTTTCCATTTTTTTCACGATCAGTATTTCATCTTTATTTAAGAATAGAAAACCATAATCATAACAGAAATAATAGGTATTTCCATTTTGGGTTTGGCGAAGGTGGGTATGGTAATCAGGGTTAAAGCCATTGATTAAGAGCTTATCTTTGCTTGTGCGCACTTTTTCGCCGATGCAGATTCGTGAAAGTACCGTATGATTCTTTCTCAGGATACTGTTAATAGGGCCTATACAACCTTGTTGCCCTGCTTTCATACGGTTATTGAAATTGCTGCGGCATTGGTCATCGCAGAATTTTTTGTCGGTACGGCCTCTCAGCGTATTGCTGCAGTCTAAACATACTCTTTCCATATTCCTTTGATCTATTAGCATGAATGTACCATTAGTCAGTTAAATCGGTTATAAACGTATGTATCCGTTTAGTGTGCGGTTAATTTTCATCAATCTTCTCACCTTCGAATTGTCATTACCAGGTGGTTTGATTTTTTTTTAATTAATTAAAAACGTAAGAAGATGAGTAATCTTAGAAACAGTGTGCGCTTAATGGGATTTTTAGGAAATGATCCGGAAGTAAAAACCATAAGTGAAAAAAAGAAGGTGGCTAATGTATCAATTGCCACAAATGATTCGTATCGGAATGATAAAGGTGAGAAAGTGGAAGAAACTCAGTGGCATAACCTAGTGTTGTGGGATCGTTTGGCTAGCCTGGCAGAATCTTATCTGCACAAGGGTTCAGAAATAACGGTAGAAGGTAAATTAACGAGTCGTTCTTATACCGATAAAGAAGGAGTGAAGCGTTATGTCACTGAAATTGTGGTGTCTGACTTACAGATGCAAAGTAAGAAATCTCAAAGCTAAGCAATGTCCGTTTAAGAAAGCGGTCAAAACTGTTTTAATAGCTATGGTCTTGTTTTTTCTAAGACAAGTCTTGAGTGGATTTCTTAATCTTGCGGAATCGCGTTTGCAACACGCTAGTGTTTAGATGTCGGTTCTGCAAGATATTTTGATCGCTTGTCTTTTCTTTTTCTGTTTTTTGTTTTTTTGCACTCGCCTAAATAGCCTAGATCAATTGTAGTCAATGATGGTAATCTTATTTTTTCAGACAAACAATTAAACATTGTTTTAATAAACCATCAATTTTAATAAACTATCAATTTTATTAGTTGAAATTCTTAAAGTTCTCTCTAGTGTATAATCCCGGGCGAGCATGATCTCCTTCTTGAAAAGCAATATCTACTTCCTCAATACCCTTAAATTCGGTCAGTGAAAAGGTAACTTCAGCCAAATAGGCCATTGCGCCTTCTGTTCCCGATTCTCTAGTTAGGTAGCGAGCATCTTCAATTTTTACAAAAGCGCGTTTCCCTTCTTGCTTCAGCCATTCAAGTTTTATTTGTGGGTATTTAAAATTGATGGCATCCACCATGTCAACTGGCTCCAGATTGGCCATATCAGCCTCTGGGTTTTTTTTGATTTCCATTAGCTGAGTACTGTCATTTAGTTCTACACTCCACGGAACAATCAGCGTTTTATCTAAATCTTTGAGCGCAGCAGACTTTGTGCTTGTATTTTTATCAGTAACTTTTGTTGAATCGTTAACACAAGACCCGATTATGAAAATTGGAATTAGTAGCACTAAATAGAGTTCTTTTTTCATGTGTTTATTTTAGGGTGTAGTATGAGCAACCGGAATGATTTTACCGTTAAAAAATTTATGTCCGCTTAGCGCAAAATCAGCTATATATTTACCCATTTCAAAGGCTAAAACTGGCGATTGATAATCAGGGAATGCTTTTTCAAGCATTTCGGTTTGGGCTGAACCCAATGCCAGACAGTTTACGGCAATCTGTTTATCAGCAAATTCTATGGCTAGGCATTCGGTCAAGGTATGAAGCGCTGCCTTACTTGCAGAATAGGCTGCAAGTCCTGGAAATTTCACACTTCCCTGAAAGCCGCCCATACTTCCTATATTTAAAATATGGCTCTTTGGAGGCATCAATGGAGCCAAATGCTGGATCATATTGATGTGTCCTAAAAGGTTATTCTGAAGCATTTCTGCAAAATCAAGCTGCGTTGTTTCCATGAAACTTTTGTTAATCAGTGATCCTGCATTATTGATCAGTACATCCACAGTGCCTAATCGTTCCTTTACGTAAGGAATGAGTGTATTCTCATAGTCATCATGAGCAATATCAAATTTGAGTACATATAAATTGCATCCCGGATTTAAGGCAAATGCAATTTCCTGTAATTTATATAGTTTTTCTTCTGATCTGGCTAGGGCTATGATTTGATGATGCTGATTTCCTATCAGTTCGATAACTGCCTCGAATCCAACGCCACTGCTTGCACCGCTTAGTATAATATTCATGATTAATTCTTTATTTATTGTTCCTGCACATTGCCAATTAGATAAAATGCTCAATTAGTTTTTCAACCCGTAGATTATTCAAATCGCTACACGCATTCATTATTAATTGGATTTGCAAAAATTGCTAAATAAAGTTACCAATTTTTTTGGCTGCTGGTTTTATGATGGACTAAATTTTGCCAAAAGCAAAGCGGTAATTTTGTATTTTTGAGGCAGATATGAATACTAAAAAGCGAATTCTGATAACAGGTGCAGCTGGGTTTATTGGAAGTAACCTGATTAACAGTTTGTTACAAAGTGACAATGTTCAGGTAATTGGCCTGGATAATTTCGATGATTTTTATAGCCGGGAGCAGAAAGAAAAAAATATGTCGGCCTTCATTTCCAATTCAAACTTCAGCTTTATTGAAGGTGATGTCCGGAATATGAATGATCTTTTAGCCTTGTCAGAAATTGATGTGATTGTTCATCTTGCTGCAAAAGCAGGGGTAAGAACAAGTATTAAAAATCCTATTCTTTTTCAGGATGTGAATGTATCCGGTACCCAAAATCTTTTGGAATTGGCTCGCCAAAGAAATATCAAACAGTTTGTATTTGCATCATCTAGCAGTGTTTATGGGATTAATCAGAATGTTCCCTGGCATGAAGAAGAAAAATTGATGCCGATTAGCCCTTATGCATCAACTAAATTATCTTGCGAGATGCTGGGCCATGTTTACCATCATTTATATGGGATCCGTTTTTTAGCACTTCGTTTTTTTACAGTTTACGGACCAGCACAGCGTCCCGACTTGGCTATTCATAAATTTTTCAGTTCTATTTCTAAAGGGCTGGCAATCCCTGTATTTGGAGATGGCTCAACCAGCAGAGACTATACTTTTGTGGATGACACGGTGCAGGGTATTAAGTCAGCAATAGGTTATGACAAATCTGATTTTGAGATCATTAACCTTGGTAACCACCAAACAGTTACATTAAGCAAATTAATTTTGGCAATAGAAAATATCTGCGGAAAGAAGGCCATTATTGATCGTCAGCCCGAGCAAGCTGGCGATGTGCCTCAAACCTATGCAGATATTAGTAAAGCTCAGAAATTATTAAACTACCACCCTGAAACTAAACTTGAAACCGGCTTGCTCAAATTTTATGAGTGGTACAAGAATCAAAACGCTGTCTCTGAATAATTAGTTCATTTTAATTCTTTTAACAGAATTATTTTCTTGCAATTTTAGGGTAAGGTGTATTATATCCTTTTACAGAATACCATAGAATAAGGTTTAAGGTATCTTCATTTGCCTGATCAAGCTCACTTAGTTCCATCTCCATTGATTTTTTTGCCCAAAATTTCTTTTTTCCTGATAAAGTTGACAGTTTAGGATTCATTTCATCTAGTGGAATCTGGTTAGCTAATGCGGTATAGGGACTGAAATCAGGTTTGCTTGTGAAGCAATCGGTCATAGGATTAGCGAATAGGTCGAATTGGCTCATGGGTGATAGGCCCAAAATTAGTTCAATGGTTCGCAAAATACTGTTTTGGTTATAATGAGTGCTTATAACTGCTCCTCTTTTAGTGTATGGACTAATACAAAGTGCTACCGTTCGGCGGCCATCTACATGGTCTAAACCTGCCTGAGGATCGTCCTCAATAACGAAAATAGCAGTTTCTTTCCAGAATTCACTTTTACTTACCGCTTCCACAATTTGCCCTAATGCTAGATCATTATCAGCCACCTGAGCTCGGGGAGTTGGGTAATTTTCTTTTGTTCCTGTGGTATGGTCATTGGGTAAAAGCATGATCATGAAATTGGGTAGGGAATGCGTTTTTTCATACTCGCGGAATTCCTTCAGAAATTCTCCGGCACGGTATACATCCGGAATGGAACTTGGAAAACCAACGAAAGTAGGGCAGAGATAGGGTTCAAGAGTATGCAATTTACTGGTTGCTTTAATTTTAACATTTCTTGTTCCATTTTTATAGTCAGCGTATAGTTGAGTCCAGCTGGCATTGGCTGGTTCAACCTTCGCCGTTACAAATTCCCCATAATTTCGAAAGGTAAGTCCGGCATCTAAAACTTTATCCCATATAAAACCTGAAGAAGCAAATGCTAAGGCATCATCACCTTCATAAGGATAACTTCGAACAAAGCCACCGAAGCTTTTTTCAATATAATCTGTAACGTATCCCTCATTGGCCCATTGATGCCCATCGGCGCTCAAAACCCCATTGCAATAGGTATTATCTAGAAGTACAAAATTTTCTGCAAGTGCATGATGGTTAGGAGTTACCTTTCGGCCAAATTGAGTTAATGAACTATCACCTTTACCCTGACTAAGATCTCCGAATACTTGATCATAGGTTCGGTTTTCTTTAATGATGTACAGTACATGTTTGAATACTGATTTTTCGCCTGGTCGGGTTGGAACAGGAACAATTCTTTCGTTTACACGCTCCAGTCTCAAGGTCTGGGTAATTTTTGGCAAGCGCATGGAGGTAGCTGCCCGAATGGTATAATCTCTTAGATTTTCAGAATTGGGTACCGGAATAAAGGAAACTGAACCCGAATGATCATGCGAGTTAATGCCTTTGTCACGTAAGCCTTCCTGAGGGCGGCCATCACCTTTAATATTAGCCACAATGAGTTTAGTTCCATCGCCTGATAATACTACTGAACCGGGATACCATCCGGTAGGGATAAGGCCTTTAACCTTACCGCTCACAAGGTCAATTACCGCGAGGTGATTATTACCCCCATTGGCCACAAATAGTGTTTTACCATCCCGACTTACCGTAAGCGAGTTAGGTGCGCTTCCAAAGGGTAGCTCAGACATCGGTTTTGAACTCAAATCTTTGATCAAGGTATTGGTTCTGGTATCAATAACGGATATTAGATCACTATTGGCATTTGCTACATAGATATGGGTCTTGTCAGGCGAGGAGATCATGCCACTGGGATGCAAATGGACATTAATCTCTTTGATAACTTTTCTGCTTTTTAGATCAATCACTGAGACTGTCCCTGATGATGCAATTCCTGTTTTGGGATCTATTACAACATTTGATCCACCAGAAGGCCCGGTTTTATCACCGGATAGTGGCTGGCGGCCTCCCCAATTGGAAACATAGGCATAATTGTTTTGGATCAGTACCGTGTATGGAGCAATACCAACCTCGATCTGAGATTCAAGCTGTTTGGTTTTAAGATTAACGATACCGAGTGTATTATTACGGCTTAAGGCTACGTATGCAATGCCCTTTTCATGATCTATTGACAAGCCGCCAGGATAGGAACCACTTTTGTCATTTGCATCAAGACCCGGTAGTAAAATGGCATCATCCCAGATAAATGAGCCATTGGCTAAACGTGCGGCCCGTAAATATCCTTTGGTATCCGTGGTCCAAACTTTTTGATCGTCTAAACTCCAGGTAATTCCGGTAAAGCTAAAACCCCCTGAAGGTAATTTCAGTGTTTGTATCACCTTGTGCATTTCTGCGTTCATGAATACAATAGAGGAATTGTTTTTAACTGCTAAAAGACTACCTGAATTATTCAGGGCTAAATCTACCGGTCTGCCAGCAAAATGTATGGTTTCACCTGCAGGATCCATGAGTTGAGCAGTGACAACAATCCGAGTATTATCTTCTTGCAGCCCCAGAATTGAATTATTTTTAAATTGGTCTTTTACCTTTTCAAATAAGGCATTCATATTCCAATTCTTTTTATTTATTCCGCAACCGGCTAAACTGGTTAGCGTAATTAAAATAATGGCGATGGCAAAATTTCTCTTGCTTGGTTTGATCATTTTTAATGATTTCAGACCGAGCTTTGATAGGTATTCAAGAATTGATGTGAGTACAGACTTCATTGCTTTTGTTTAAATAATCAGGATATATTCAACCGATACTACCCATTTTCTGCTGCTTTCATCTCCAATAAAATCAGAAATGTTAATTTCAGAAATTCACTTGACTAGGGCTGAAATAAAGTTACCCATTCAATGTTAAGACAACTTTAATTTTTTATAATCAGAATAATGAAATTTTAATTAAGAAGTACAATAGTAAATTATCTTAGCAATTGGATCATTAATTTTATTCAGTCTCAAGATCCTGCTTCAGGTCAACCTTATTTACACCGATTTCTTTTGGGTTAAAAACAAAGTAAATGCCACTGAATGATAATAGGGCAGATATGCAGTAAAATAAAAGGCTAATGATCACGGCCAAATGTTGATCCATCTCAAAATACTGAGCACCATAAACAAAGACCAGCTCTCTTGCACCTAAACCGCCAACGGTAAATGGAAATATAGCCACTAGTGATGATACCAGAAACATGAAGAGGTAAGGTGAGAATTTGCCATCAAAGTTTAAGGCATAAAGTAAGAGAATGACCGAAACTAGTTGCATCGATTGAACCAATAATGCCTTGATATGGGTTAGAATAAAATTATGACTGTAATCTTTAAAAAACTTTCTCATTACCGTATAATAGGCTATGGTACCAATCGTAACCACTAAAACCGGAGCCCAATTTGGAATCCCAAGGTGGGGAATGAAAATAACTAGTGCCGAAATAATTAGGCCTAATGCCCATAATCCACTTAGACGGTCAAAAAAGATAGCCTGGAATAATCTGCGACCTTTAATCTTGAATTTTTTACGCAGCATAAATATTTTATAGCCATCTCCTCCAATGCCTCCTGGTAAAAAAAGATTATAGAACATTCCCAATAGGTAGATCTTGAAATTAAACACCTCCGAAATTTTTAAACCCATCCCTTTGAAAAAGGTATTCAATCGGGAAGATGAAAATAGCTGCGAAATTACGAAAGCTATAAAAGCTAAAAACAAGAATAGCGGATTAGACTTACTAAAGGCATCTTTAAGATCATTAACCTCGACCTTTTTTGAAACCAGATATAAGGATAATCCTGTTATTGAAATTTTTAACAGGAGCTTAACGATGTTCCAGATCTTCTTTTTTTCCATTAAAAATTCTTCTTACCTGGTAAGTTTTTCTGTTTGTGCCTTCAAAATAGGTACGTACATTAATTTCAGCTAAAATTCCAAAGGTGATCAATTGTATCCCTCCCAATAAAAATATGAGACCTAGAATCAGGATCGGTTTTCCCCAGATATCTTGTCCCATTAATTTGAGGATAAGTAAATAAGTATTGATCAAAATGCCAAGTCCAAATGAAATAAAGCCAAGGCTTCCAAATAAATGCATTGGCTTTTGTATATATTTCCGGAAAAAAACCATCGTGATCAGGTCGGCCATGACTTTGAATGTTCGGTTTAGGCCATATTTAGAGTTTCCATGAATGCGTGCATGATGTTTCACATCAACCTGTGTGATGCTGGCTCCCTGAAGCTTAGCAAGTACAGGGATAAAACGATGTAGCTCGCCATAAATACCGAGATCTTCGGCAATCTCACGTTTAAACACCTTAAGCGTGCAACCATAATCCTTGATGTAAACACTAGTCATTCTTCTGATTATGGCATTAGCTATTTTTGAAGGAATTTTTCTTAAGAACATTCCATCCTGTCGGTTAGCACGGTTCCCTGCCACCACATCCCAGTCTTCATCTTTAATCTTTTGAAGCATGAAGGGGATATCTGAAGGATCATTTTGCAGATCACCATCAATTAGGGCAATATAGGTACCTTTGGCGTGGTCTATACCCGCTGTCATGGCAGTACTTTGTCCGTAATTTTTTCGTAATTCTACCAGCGAAATGCGGTCATTAGCTTGTTCGCGAATTTGTTTTTGCGTACCATCATCAGAACCATCATCCACAAAGATTACTTCATAATCAAGGTCTTTTAGAGCCTCACGTATGGCTCCAATAAGCGGGGTAATATTATCTCGTTCATTTAGAACGGTAATCACAACAGAAAGTTCTCTCATTTTATTTGGAACAGTTTGAGGTTTTTATACGATTTTATCAGTTGTGCATTCCGATTTTTCAAATCCCGATCAAAGGTAAAATAATAACCTGACTTGGCATCGTCCTCGGTAAATTTCACCTGTTTCATCCGTGTTTTTTGCAGGTAAAAAATTAATTGATCATGAAAGGGGATGTCAGCCTCAGCAGGATGATATTGATAAAAATAAAGTACTTGGCCCTTGGTAATCGCACCCATTTCTACGGCAGCTTCACGGAAATAATTATCCTCTAGGTGTGTTAGCCTGTAGGGGAGTATAAACCAGCTAAAAGCCAATCTTACCACTAATAGCAATGTAATAAATGGGATGAGTTTACTGGTTTTGAGACGCCAGATCATAAAAGTAATCCCAATGCTAATCGATAACAGAAAAACAATCTTGATATTCAGATAGGTTACAAAGTTCTGCAGCTCAAAAAAGTATGCAGCGGGTATACCTAAACAAACGGCCAGAGCAAGAATTAGCAGGATTCGATCAACTATTTTACTGATAACTGGAAGTTGTTCTCGGTAGGTATAATAGGCATGGCTCCATAAAATAAACACGAGTGGATAAAGCATCATCAAATACCGCGGCCTAGTTATTGGTGATAGCCAGTAAACCCAAATATTGGCTAAGAAAACAACAGAAATAAAGGTTAAAAAAGGATTTTGTTTTATTCCATTTATAAAATTTTTATGGAAACAAAATAAAAGTAGCAGGCTTGCCGGGAATAAGTGTCCAATATGTTCAAAAGGAAACTGGACTATATGTACTAAACTTTGATAAAGTCCAAATTCTGCAGCTGTTCTTTTGCTGCTTTGATCCCAGATGGTACTGAAATAACCTTCAAAATTGGGGTTATACTGAAAATAGTTGTAAAAATAGGAGCCAATGATCAATACAGAAACCAATCCACTAGCAATATGCTGCCAACTGAATAACTTTTTAAAGTTTTTAGTATAGCTAAGTACAGCGATCAGTGTAAAGCCTTGAAACACGATGGATGTGAACCCTTTTGATAGAAACGTGATTGCTGTAATTACATACGAAATTAGGAATAGCAGGAACCAGTTCTTTCTTTGTAAAAAGAAATAGATCAGCATAAATGAGGTAAAAGTTAGCCAGGAATAGAAAATATCAATATGCCCCAGCATGGAGTCATAGATCAGCATACGGCCATTAACTAGAAAAAGCATCCCGCTTAGTGCGGCAATTCGCTTGTCTTTAAGAAAATAACTGACAGCTAGGTAGATGCTGATCGCATATAAAAACATGGGAATGATGGCAGGGAGGCGTGTTGTAAATTCTGAAAAGTTGCCCGTTAAAAGATAAAATCCTGCAAGGATCCAATTGTAAAGTGGTGGTTTATTGTAATAATATTCTGCACCCACCGTAGGTACTGAAAAATTCTTGCTGATGATCATTTCAAGAGCCACATTAGCCCGTGTAGGTTCATCGGCAAAAAGTGGTAGGAGTCCGAGATTGATTAAAAAAGGAGGGATTGATAATACGATAAGCAGAAAGAACGTTTGTCCCGGATTTTTGATCAGAAAATTTTCCAGTTTTTGAATCATTAAGGGCAAAGATATAAAAGCAAAAGAGAGATTTGAATTATCAAACATCTCTTTTAAATGTTAACAATATTATTTTATACTAGCTTGTACAATACCTGCATACGAGATGGAATTTGCAATGGCAAGATTCTCATCTAAAAAATTTGAGATATAAGCTGTTGAAGGTCCATTGATGAACAAACAGGTTTGACCTATTATGGTTTTAATTATTGTTTTTGTCAGTTCAATGGATATTTAAGTGCATTGATGACTTCTTCCTAAGCGTACTGTTTTTGGAAATCAGGATCAGGACAATAAATTTTTCCAGCTCACCAATTTGTCTAGAATAGAATCTAGATCGTCGGCATTCACACGTTCCTGATCCATACTATCTCTATGCCTGATGGTAACGGTATTATCCTCCAGTGTCTGATGATCTACCGTGATACAAACAGGTGTTCCAATGGCGTCTTGTCTGCGGTATCTTTTTCCGATTGAATCTTTTTCATCATACTGTAAATTGAAGTCCAGTTTCAAAAGGTCCATAATGTCACGTGCTTTTTCTGGTAATCCGTCTTTTTTGGTTAGCGGGAATACAGCAGCCTTTACAGGAGCAAGGCATGGGTGTAAGTGTAATACAGTTCTTGAATCCTGCTTTTCATCATTGCTCAGATCCTGTTCTTGGTAAGCATTGCAAAGGGTGAGTAGAAACATTCTATCTAAACCTATTGAAGTTTCAATCACATATGGAACATAATTTTTGTTTTCAACGGTGTCGAAATATTGAAGTTTTTTTCCAGAAAATTTTTCATGCTGGCTCAGATCAAAATCTGTGCGACTGTGAATTCCTTCAACCTCTTTAAATCCAAATGGGAATTCAAATTCTATATCTACAGCGGCATTTGCATAATGTGCAAGCTTTACATGGTCGTGGAAACGATATTTTTCTGCAGGTGTACCTATTGCAAGGTGCCATTTAAGTCTTGATTCTTTCCAATGTGCATACCATTCCATTTCTGTACCTGGCTTCACAAAAAATTGCATCTCCATTTGTTCAAATTCACGCATACGCATGATAAATTGCCTGGCTATTACTTCGTTCCTGAAGGCTTTACCTATCTGTGCTATTCCAAATGGAATACGCATACGGCCCGATTTTTGAACATTAAGGAAGTTTACAAAAATGCCTTGGGCAGTTTCCGGTCGTAGATATACTTCGTCAGATCCTTCAGCCATTGCACCCATTTGGGTTGAAAACATCAGATTAAACTGCCTCACATCGGTCCAATTTCTTGTTCCTGAAACTGGGCAAACAATTTCATGCTGTTCAATCAGCTCTTTTAATTGACTTAGATCATCTGCAGCTAATGCTGCGTCCATATCGGCTTGTAATTGATTTGCTTTTTCTGATTTGCCGTCCTTGATGTAACGCGCTATTTTATCTTCAATAAGATTGTCTGCACGGTAACGTTTTTTGGAATCCTTATTATCAATCATCGGATCAGCAAAGCCATCGACATGCCCGCTTGCTTTCCAGATTTTTGGATGCATGAAAATAGCTGAATCGATACCAACAATATTCTCATTCAGCTGCACCATACTTTTCCACCAGTAGGTCTTAATATTATTCTTTAATTCAGATCCAAGTTGCCCGTAATCATATACGGCACTTAAACCATCATATATTTCACTAGAAGGAAATACAAAACCATATTCCTTAGCGTGAGAAACTACATTCTTAAAAAGTTCTTCGTTGTTTTTGCTCATAACACTGCAAAGATAGTATTGGAAATTAATTTTCCCCTCTTTAGTGATAGGTTTTAACTTTTATTGTTTAATCTAGTTCAAACCTAGCTAAATCTCGTAAACTTTGATTGAATGCTTTAATTTGAAACATTGGAATTTCATTTGCTTATTCACTCATTTGCTAATTTTCTCATTTAAGCATTCTAAATACTAACTTTGCAACATGAGCATTGAAGTAGCAGATCTGTGTAAAACCTATGGAAATCAAAAAGCAATTGATGGGATTTCATTTAAGGCTCTTCCTGGTGGCGTTCTTGGGTTTTTAGGTCCTAATGGTGCCGGAAAATCTACTACAATGAAGATTTTGACTTGCTTTATTCCTCAAACATCAGGAACTGCCCATATTTGTGGTTTTGATGTGCAAACAGAGTCAATGGAAGTTAGACGTCATATCGGATACCTACCTGAACATAATCCGCTTTATTTGGATATGTATGTAAGGGAAGCTCTTGCTTTTATCGGGGCTATTCAAAAAATTGATCAAACTGAAAAACGGATCAATGATGTAATTGATCGATGCGGGTTGGGTGATCAGCAGAACAAGAAGCTTGGAACCTTATCAAAAGGATATCGCCAACGAGTAGGACTAGCTCAGGCCATTCTTGCTGATCCAAAAGTTCTGATTTTGGATGAACCTACATCCGGACTTGATCCGAATCAGGTAATTACTATCCGAGCCTTGATCAAAGATCTTTCCAAAACAAAAACTGTTGTACTTTCTACGCATATTATGCAGGAGGTAGATGCAATTTGTGAAAATGTGATTATTATCAACAAGGGTAAAATAGTTGCTGATGATACCTTAGCCGCTCTCAGATCAAAGCATAACAATAAAAGTTTAGAGAATATTTTTATTGAACTTACTGGTTCGCATGTTCATCAAGCTCAAATTATTTAATTAAAATTGTTCAGCATATTATAAATCAAATTTAGCTAAGTGATTAGTATTCTTTTTAAAGAAATTTCTGGGTTTTTTACTTCATGGGTTGCCTATTTGATCATGGCCGCATTTATGCTAGTAACAGGCCTTTTCCTTTGGGTATTTCCCGATTCCAGTATTCTGGATTACGGATATGCTGGTTTAGATAGTTTTTTCAATATCGCTCCCTATTTATTTATTTTTCTGGTTCCTGCTATAACCATGCGCGCAATTGCAGAAGAGAAAAAAGATGGAACATTTGAGCTTTTGGCAACTCGCCCGCTCAGCGACTGGGATATTTTATTTGGCAAATTTCTTGCCTGTTTGGCGATCGTTTTGCTAACCCTATTGCCAACGCTGATTTATTATTTCAGCATATATCATTTAGGAATAACTAGGGGCAATATAGATACTGGTGCAGTGATTGGTTCATATATTGGCTTGGTTTTACTGGGATCAGCATTTACTTCCATTGGCTTATTTACCTCCTCCTTAAGCAATAATCAGATTATCGCATTCACAGTTGCTGTATTTCTTTGTTTCTTTTCATTTGGTGGATTTGACTCAATCAGCTCCATCATTTCATTGCAAGGAATTGCAAGTTTTTTAACTCAATTAGGAATTAATGAACATTATCAATCAGTTAGTAGGGGTGTTCTTGATACACGTGATTTGATCTATTTTCTGAGTTTCACAGCTTTATTTTTGTTTTTATCCAAAACAATACTGGGGGCTAGAAAATGGTAAATAATAGGAAAAAAGATTTGACCAGACTGGCTATTATACTTGCCGGTATTCTACTGGTCAATTTTGTAGCATCCAATTTTTTTACTCGCTTTGATTTTACAGCTGAAAAGCGATACACGCTTTCGCCAATCACTAAAAATATTCTTGTTGGCCTGCAAGACCAAGTTCAAATAACGGTTTATCTGGAAGGAGATTTTCCGGCTGGATTTAAGCGATTGAGAAACGCTACGAATGACCTTTTGCGCGATTTTGATTCGTATGCAGGCGATAAATTGCAGTTTGATTTTGTGAATCCGATAAGGGGTGATCAAAAATCTCAGGAAGAATCCTACCAAAGGCTTATAGAATTGGGTATTGAGCCTACTAATCTGAGCGTGAAAACTGAAGATGGGATGTCGCAAAAAATAATTTTCCCTGCGGCATTAATCACTTATAAAGGCATTCAGATTCCTGTAAAACTAATTCAAACCAGAGCAGGAATTAGCCCTGAAGAAGTATTGAATAACTCTATTCAGAATCTGGAATATGCTTTTGCTAGTGCAATAAAAAAAGTAACCACCGGCGGGTCGGTTCGGATTGGTTTTACTGAAGGGCATGGAGAGCTGAATGACCTACAGCTTAGTGATGCAATCAAGTCATTGGGTGATTCTTACCAAGTTGGACGCGTAAATCTGTCTACTATTCCTTTTGACGGGCTTGATCTTTTAAAGGTGCTGATTA
>Ga0222712_10000342_pt1 | contig 64323 bp, 65 predicted proteins | sample C33_657DmetaG_FD_165043 | JGI IMG/M metagenome (GOLD analysis project Ga0222712, IMG submission 165043) | Estuarine water microbial communities from San Francisco Bay, California, United States - C33_657D | ecosystem: Environmental > Aquatic > Marine > Unclassified | place: USA: California... | reverse complement strand
GCCGCCGCTCTTGGCGTCCATGGTCGAGATGGTGCAACTGTCGACCCACAACGGCACCCACCTGGACGCGCCCTACCACTTTCACTCGACCATGGACGCCAAGAGCGGCGGCAAGAAGCCGGCCATTGCCATCCACGACGTGCCGCTGGAATGGTGTTTTCAGCCTGGCGTCAAGCTCGACTTTCGCCACTTCGGCGACGGCTATGTGGTCACTGCCGCCGACGTCGAGGCCGAGCTCAAGCGCATCGGTCACAGCCTCTCGCCGCTGGAAATTGTGGTCATCAACACCCGCGCCGGCGCGCGCTACGGCCGCCCCGACTATGTGTCGGCCGGCTGCGGCATGGGCTATGAGGCGACCATGTACCTGCTCGAGCGCGGCGTGCGCCTGACCGGCACCGACGGCTGGAGTTGGGACGCTCCTTTTGTACACACCGCCCAAAAATACGGTCAGACGCAAGACGCCTCGCTCATCTGGGAAGGCCATAAGGCCGGCCGAGACATCGGCTACTGCCACATCGAGAAGATGCACAACCTTGAAAGCCTGCCGCCGAGCGGTTTTTTCATCAGCTGCTTCCCTCACAAGATACGCGGCGCATCAGCCGGCTGGACCAGGGCGGTGGCGATTTTTGACGACGCCCTGCTGCCCGCCTGATCAACCTGGGATCCACCATGCACGCACACCTGCTCAACGCCAGCCATGATGTGAGCCGCCGCAGCTGGCTGCCCAGCGCCAACCCTGGCGCTGGGGATTTTCCGCTGCAAAACCTGCCCTTTGGCGTGTTTCGCGAGGCCGGCAGCCCAGACAGCTTTCGCGGTGGCGTGGCCATAGGCGACCAGGTGCTCGACCTGCGCGCCCTGGCCGGCGAGGGGCTGCTTCAGGGCGATGCCGCCGCGGCCCTGCAGGCCTGCACCGGCGATACGCTCAATGGCTTGCTGGCCCTGGGCGCGCCTGCTTGGAGTGCACTGCGCCGCGGTCTGTTTGATCTGCTGCTCGACAGCGCGGCCGGGCCAGTACAGCAGGCGGTGCGTCGCTGTTTGGTGCCCTTGAGTCAGATCGAGCATCGCCTGCCGACCCAGCCGGGCGATTACACCGACTTCTACACCTCCATCGACCACGCACTCAATGTCGGCCGGCTGATCTTCCCCGAGCGGCCCCTGACACCCAACTTCCAGTGGCTGCCGATTGCCTACCACGGCCGCGTCTCCAGCATGGGGGTGAGCGGCCAGCGCTTTCATCGGCCCATGGGGCAAAGCTTGCCAGCAGGTGCGAGCGCGCCGGTGTACGGGCCCTGCGCGCGGCTGGACTATGAGCTCGAGCTGGCCATCTACATCGGGCCGGGTAATGCCCTGGGCCAGCCTATAGGCCTGGGCCAGGCCGAGTCCCATATCTTTGGCATTGGCCTGCTCAACGACTGGTCGGCGCGCGACCATCAATTCTGGGAAATGGCACCCCTCGGGCCCTTTCTCGGCAAGAACTTCGCGACCACCGTCTCGCCGTGGATCGTGACGCTCGAAGCCCTGGCACCCTACCGCCTGCCGTGGTCGCGCCCGGCCGAGCACCCGCAGCCCCTGCCCTACCTGGAGGCCGCGAGCAACCGCGAGCACGGCGCGATCGACATCCAACTCCAAGTCTGGCTGAGCACCGCCGCACAGCGACAGGCCGGTCGCAGCGCCACCTGCTTGTCGAAAACCAGCTTTCGGCACCAGTATTGGTCGATCGGTCAAATGGTGACCCAACACACCGTCGGCGGCTGCAATTTGCAGCCCGGCGATGTATTGGGCAGCGGCACCGTCTCAGGCCCTGCGCCTGGCGAAGCTGGCGCCATCATCGAACTGACCGAAGGCGGACGCAAGCCGCTGGATCTGGGGCACGGCGAAAAACGCACCTTCCTCGAAGACGGTGACATGATCAGTCTGACCGGCTGGTGCGAAAAACCAGGCTACGCCCGCATCGGATTTGGCCAGTGCCGCGGCGAGGTGCTGCCGGCCGTAGGCCCCTGAGACTTGCGGGGACGAGCCATGGCCTGCGCGACCGGCCACTATTTGTGGATCAGCAGGGGCTTGTTGATGCGCATGCCGATGAGGAAAACCACAAAATCGCCATCCAGGGTGGCGGTCAGGCGTTCTTTGTTGATCATCATGACACCCCTTGTGCTTGCAGGCCGGCAAGTGTTGAGACAAAAGCCGTACTAGGCCGCCTGGAGCAGGAACTCGACCTTGACCGCTTGATACGGAAACTCGATGCCGCCGGAAGCACTGCGGTCCAGAACGCCGGCATGGAGCAGAGCGGTCACGTCGCCGTGTACCGTCTTCACGTCGCGTCCAACGCGGCGAGCCGCTTCGCGAATCGAGATGGGGCCTGCACCACACAAAGCCTTGAGAAGTTCCCAGCGCCGCGCCGTCAGGACCTTCCACAATAGTTCAGGGGTTTCAAAGCTAATCCGCGCAGTCTTTTGGGCACGCCCGCTTTCCCAGGCGTGCACAAAATCATCCGCGACCTGCTGGCGCGACGCCACGTCAAGAATCACTGTTTTCACGGTTCCACCTCTTGATATCCGCTTCAAAATCTGCGAGCAACTGGCGAGGGCCCGAGAACACATAGGGCTCTTCTCTGCCTTGCCAATGCCGGTGATCGCCTTTGCCGCGTTCGTTGTCGTAGCGAATCACGCACACCTCGCCCACAACGTAGGCCAATCGGTACTTGAACCGATGAAGCGCCGGCGGCAGCGGCTGAGGCAACTGCCAGACAACATACTCAGCGAATCCGCCGTTTTCATCAGCCACACGCCGGCGCAAGAGCAGCACTGCCTTCATGATGGCAATTATGCCAACACATTAACACCCGGGGCAAGCTCCTCCTAAGGCATTTGCTGCCACGCTCTGCCCCCACAAAAGCCCAGGTGCTAGACCATTACGGTCAAAGGCTGTCGGTGCATAAGCTCAACCCCATCGCGGCAAGGCCACCCAGCGCCCGTCCAGCGGGTGTATGGCGATGCGCTGATCGAACACCGCTTCGATGGCCCTTTGGGTGGCGGGATCGGCACAGGGGCCGTGGTGCAGCACGCGGCCGGCCTGCATCACCACCACAGCGTCGGCCTGCAAGGCCATGCCGATGTCGTGCAGCACAGCCAGCACGGTTTTGCCTTGGGCCTTGAGGCACTGCACCTGCTCGAGCCAGTCGACCTGATGCGGCGGGTCCAGGTGGGCCAGGGGTTCGTCCATCAGCAGGGTAGGCGCGTCGACCGCCAGGGCGCGGGCCAGCAGCACGCGCTGGCGTTCACCACCGGAGAGCTGGCCCATCAGGCGCTCGCGCCAGGGCCAGGCGCCGGTGGCCTTGAGTGCGGCCTCCACCCCCTGACGGTCCTGCGCGCTCGCCGCCGACCACCAGCCTTGGTGCGGCAGGCGGCCGAGCATCACCACATCGGCCGCGGGCAGGTCCTCAGGCACCGGCTCGCCCTGACCCAGCCATGACAGCTGCCGTGCCCGCTCGCGCGGGCCAATGGCATCCAGCGCTTGCCCCTGCCAATGCACCTGCCCTTCGAAGGGCAGCAGCCCGGCCAAGGCCTTGAGCAGGGTGGACTTACCCGCGCCGTTGGGGCCGAGCACACAGGTCCAGTGCCCCGCAGCAAGGCTCAGGTCTATGCCGTGCAGCACCGGTCGGCCGGCCAGGGCCACCTTCAGTCCGCGGGCTTGCAGTGCGGGCTTCATCGCCGAGCTCCCACATCCGAAGGGGCCAAGCCGCGTGACACAGTCGACCCACGCGACATCCGCAAGAGCAGGTAGCCACCACCGATGACCGCGGTCAACACACCCACAGGCATGTCCTGCGGCGCCATCAGCACCCGTGCCAGCAAGTCAGCCCACAGAAGCAGAACTGCGCCCATGAGCGTGGCCAGGGGCAGTTGCCAGCCGTAGCCTGTGGGCACCAGAGCGCGTACCAAGTGCGGTGCAGCCAGCCCCACGAAAGCGATCAAGCCCACCTGCGCCACCGCCGCCCCGGTGGCCAGGGCAAAGGCAGCCAGCAGCCACCAGCGGGCTGCCGCTAAAGGCATGCCCAGGCTGCGCGCGGTGTCCTCACCCAGGCTGAGCGCATCGAGCACCCGGGCCAGCGGCCAGGCCAGCGCGCTGGCAGCCAGCAGGGCCAAGGCCATCGCCAGGCAGGCCGGCCAGCCCACAAAAGCGGTGCTGCCCAGTAAAAAACCCTGCATGGCTTGCAACACATCGGGTCGCAACAAAGCCAGCCAGTTGCTCAGTGCGCCCAGCACCACGCCAACGATGACACCGGCCAGCAGCAGTCGCAGGCTGTGCTGCACACCGCGCGAGAGCGCCACGGTGAGCAAGACGGCGCCGAAGGCGCCCACGAAAGCAGCGCCGGTCAGGCCCAGCAGCGACTGCGCAGCCAGAGCGCCGCTACCAGCCAGGCTGAGCCAGAGGCACACCGCGAGCGATGCACCCGAGGCGCTGCCCAACAGGAAGGGATCGGCCAGGGGGTTGCGAAAAAGGCCCTGGGCCAAGGCGCCAGCCAGGCCCAGGAGCGCACCAGCCAGCCAGGCGCCGGTAGAGCGCGGCAGGCGGATGTCCCGCACGATCTGCCAGGCTGCGTCATTGCTCCAGGCGTGGCTCAGTGCTTGCCAGCCGGTGCTGCCGGCGCCTGCACCCAACAACAGCCCCAGCATGGCCAGGCTGCCCAGCAGTAGCGCGAGCCAAGCGGGTTTGAAAGTGGACTGGCCTGAGGCGCTCATGGTCCCCGTCTCAAGGCGTCGCCGCAACACGCTGCAGGCACTGCGCCATCAGTTGGGCAGCCTCGGCCATGCGCGGGCCGGGTCGCACCAGCACCTCGGCCTGGGCCGGATCAAAGGCGCACACCCGGCCGGCTTGCAAGGCCTTGAGCTGCGACCAGCCCGGCCGCGTCAGCATGGCCTGCCGACTGCTGTCGCCCACCATGATCACATCAGGCTGGGCCTGCACCACGAACTCGGGTTGAATCTTGGGAAAGGGGCCGAGTTTGGCCGGCAAGATATTGACCTGCCCGAGGCGGACCAGCGTCTGCCCGATGAAGGAGGACTCGCTGGCCCCATGAGGCGCGGAGCTGACCTCCACATAGACCTTGCGCCCGCGCAACTGCGCAGGCAAGGACTGCGCCGCAGCGCTGACGCCGGCATCGATCTGCTGCCACAGGCGCTGCCCGGTGCTGTCGTCCAGCCCCAGCGCCTGCGCCAGCGTACTGATGACCCGCTGCACATCGGCATGGCTGCGCGGTTCAAGCGCGAGCACCGCAATGCCCAGGGCCTGCAGACGCTCGCCGCCGCGCGCCGAGCCGGCCATCAGCACCAGATCAGGCCGCTGCGCCACCACGCTCTCCAGGTTGAAATCCAGGCCTCCGCCCATGCGTGGCAGCCGCTGCACGGCTTCCGGCCAATTGGAATAACGGTCCACCGCCACCAGCCGGTGGCACTGGCCCAGGGCGCAAACCGTCTCGGTGAGCGCTGGCAGCAGGCTGACGATGCGCGCAGGCGGCTGTGCCAGTCGCAACTCCTGCCCGCGGTCGTCGCGCACGCTGATGGCCGTAGCCAGGGCAGGAGCTGCGAGGGCAGCGAGCAGCGCGCCAGCCCAAGGCCGCCAGCGGGCCAGCACCTTATTCATGAGCCCCAGTCATGAAGATCAGCCATGGCGCTCGGCCCACTGCGCCACGATCTGGTGCAGCTGGGTCACGCCGTCGCTCAGGGCGGCCGGCCCGGGCTGCAGGATGTCGACCGACTTGATCTCAAACAGCTGGCCGTTGCGCACCGCCGGCACATCCTGCCACCCGGCTCGCGCGGCCACTTTTTCGGGGCGAAACTTCTTGCCGCACCAGGAGCCAATGATGATGTCAGGCGCGCGCTCGATGATGCTGCGCCCATCGGCAATGATGCGGCCCTTGCCCATGGGCGCCAGCGCCAACTCAGGAAAGATATCGTCGCCGCCGGCCACCGCCAGCAGCTCCGAGACCCAGCGTATGGCGCTGATGTGCGGCTCATCCCATTCTTCAAAATAAACCCGCGGGCGCCGCTTGAAGAGCGCCGCCTTTTCACGCAGCGCCTGCAGGTCGGCCCGCCAGGCCTCAATGCGCGCCAAGCCCTGCTCGGCCTGGCCGACCAGCGCGGCCACCTGGTAGAGCATGGCAAAAATCTCTTCAATGCTGCGCTGGTTGAAGATGTGCACCGGCACGCCGGCCCGGATGAGCTGGGCCGCGATGTCGGCCTGCAGATCGGAAAAGCCGATCACGCAATCGGGCTCGAGCGCCAGGATCTTGTCGATCTTGGCGCTCAAAAACGCACTGACCCTGGGCTTTTCATGCCGCGCCTGGCGTGGCCGCACGGTGTAGCCCGAGATCCCCACAATGCGATGCGACTGCCCGAGCAGGTACAGCCACTCGGTGGGTTCTTCGGTCAGGCAGACGATGCGTTGGGGAGTCATGGGTAGATTGTCACTGCGGCTGGTAGCGCAGCCCCAGATAAACAGCGCGCCCGCCGGTGGCGTAGTCGTTGTAGGGCGCTGAACTGACGCGCAGCACCGCATAGTCCTTGCCGAGCGCGTTGCTCACTGTACCGATGAGGCGCAGCGAAGGACTCACCGCATAGGTGGCGCGCAAGCCCAGCAGCGCGTAGCCTGGCAGGCGCTGGCGGTTGGCCGTGTCGTTGAAGCGATGGCTAAAGCCCTGGAGGGATACGCCGCCGTCCCATTGCTGCCAGCGCCGACTGAAGTCCAGCCTGGTCACCCTGGGCACCCGCCTTTGCAAAGTCTTGCCCGTGGCATCGTCATGGGCACTGAGCAAATCGAAGTGGCCATCGATCCGCCAGGCACCCACAGTCTGCGCGCCTTGCAGGCTGATGCCCTTCAGGGTGCTGGAAGCAAGGTTGACCATGGTTCCCATGTTGGACGCATCGTCCCACTGATAAGCGATCAGGTCCTTGACACGGTTGCGATAGACCGCCACCGACGCCTTGCTCGAGCCGCTGTCGAAGGCCAGTGCCAATTCCTGATTGCGGGAGGTTTCAGGACGCAGCGAGGGATTGCCCTGGTAGAAATTGGCGCGATCCACCGGCCAGTACAGGTCGTTGAAGCTCGGCGCCCGAAAGCCGGTACCCACAGCGGCGCGCGCGGTCAGGGCCGGAGTCATTCGGTAGCCATAAGCCAGGGAGTAGGCCTCCTGGGGCCCCAGGCGGGAAATCTCGTCACGCCTTGCGCTCAGGTGCCATAGATGCGATCCCAAGGTCGCCTGATAGCCAAGCGCCAGCGAGTCGGTGGTTTGACCCCGAACGTCCAGAGCCTGCGACGACTTCACCGATACCGTGCGGCGCTCCAATGCCACCATGAGCAGGCCTGGGCCGACGCGCACGTCGTTTTGCCAGGCCAACTGGTTTTGACGCGTGAGGTAGTTCTCAGCATAGGCGCCCACCCCAGCAGGGTTGAACAACCAGGACGTCAGATCATCCTGGCTTTGACCCAGGCGCAAGGTGCTGCGCCAATCGGGGTTGAAGCTGTAGGCTGCATGCACGGCCAGACTGCTCAGTTGGTGGCGGTCCCGGTTGTCAAAGGCTGTGGTGCACGTGCTGCCCACCCAGTCGCTGGGGTCGCAATTGGCATTGTCCGAGTGCTTGACCGCCCGACTCTGCATGAAGTTCAGGCCCAGCTGGATTTGCGCAAGTTGTGTCGTCAGATTCAGGCCGACATTGCTTTGTTGATAGCCATCACGGTCCGGGTTGTAAGGGTCGTAGTAACCCCCTTTGGGCGCCTTGATGTCATTGATGCCGCTGCTGTAGTCGCGCCCCACCTGAAGGCGATAGCGGGTCTGGTCGATTTGACCGACATAGGCCAGATTTGTCGACGAAGACCCGAAACTGCCGACCTGAGTTGAAGCACTCGGCCCTACCGGCCCCCGCGCGCCGCGGGTGAAGATCTGAATCACACCGCCCAGGGCATCAGAGCCATACAGGCTGCTGGCCGGTCCGCGCAATACCTCGATGCGTTCGATCTGCTCCAGGGGCAGGTGCTGCACGGCCGTGGCTCCCACGGTCGCCGAAGAAATGCGCTGACCATCCACCAGCACCAACGTATGGGCGTGATTGGCGCCACGGATGAAGACCGATGCGTTGGCGCCGCGCACCGAATCAGGGCTGACCTGAAGGCCGGGCAGGCGTGCGAGTAAATCTGTGAGCGTCTGCGCGCCAGAGCGCTCAATATCGCTGCGCGTCAGCAGTGTCACGTCGCCCAGCAGTTGGTTGAGCACCGTCGGCACCCGCGTCGCCGTCACCACCACCTCCTCAAGCACCGTCGCCGGCTGCGCCCACCCCACCCCCAACGAAAAAGACAAAGAAAAACCCAGCACGAGCAAGCGCGCAGGTCTGTAAAACAAGTTCATGACGAACATCCCAGAACATAAGCCCTCACCGGCTTCCCCGCCAGTGCATGAGCGTCACGAAGGCACGCCCAGGGGCGCGCCTTCACCGTGTTGGCCGGTATCCGGGCTGACGAAGCAACTGTCCTCGCCTTCCCAAGCGCTTGTTCAGGGCGCTCAGTGGCTTTGGAGGGCAGCGGGGTTTTGAACCGGAACCCAGTTCAGAATAAAACCCGTTCGTCTTACCGTTGCGGGGGCAGCGCAGGTTGGCTTGGCCCTGTGGGGCCTGGCCTCCTGCTTCCCGTTGAACTGCGGCATGCGAACCACACCGCGAGCACCAACGCAACAGATTGTAAGCAGCGGCCTGTCTGAAACCCTACAATCGGCGTCGCCATGGCAACTCCCCCTTCCCTGGATCAGTTGGCAGACCGCGTCGAGCGGCTGCTCCTGCGCTACGAGGAATTGCAGCGCACCAATGCCCTGCTGACCGAACAAGTGCAAACACTTTCACAGGAGCGCGACTCCCTCAAGTCGCGCCTGAGTGCAGCGCGTGCCCGGGTCGATGCGCTGCTCGAACGGCTGCCAGCCAGTAACACCTCCGCCCCGCCGGCGACACCCTCATGAAGCAGCTTGAAGTCCAGATCATGGGGCAGAGCTATTTGCTGGGCTGCCCCGAAGGTGGCGAAGACAAGCTGCGCGATGCGGTGAGCAAGGTCGATGGCGCCATGTGCAAGATCCGCGACGCCGGCAAGCTCAAGGCCCGCGACCGCATCGCGGTACTGGCCGCACTGAACCTGGCTTTCGAGCTCAGTGACCGCGCCAGCAACCCGGCTGCTGCTGCGCCCGTGGCGGCCAATGACGCTGCCGGGGCATCGCCGCAGCAGCTCGCGGGCCTGCTGGCCCGGCTCGATCAGGCCCTGGGCGACGACGGCCAACTGCTCTGAGCGGGCCCGCTGCGCACAGCTGCGCAAGCGGTCCCATCCGACAGTGCCGTGAGGGCATAGAATGGCGCCGTCTGCGGCTCGCATCGGGCTTTATATTTCCTTGAACCAATGCTCTTTGAGCTCGGGCTTGGTACATCGGCTGGTGAGCGTGATCATCTCGCGTCAGATGAACCCAACGTCAGTCTGCCCTCGCCCACCTGAACCCCGGTTCAGGATGAGGGTCCGGTGGTCACCGCAGACACCCTTTCTCGGGCGATGTGCCCCCAAAAACCAAGAACAAACATGGCACTTGACCCCCTGCTGCTGCTTGAACTCATTGGCCTGGGCGTGATGTCCGGCTTCCTGGCCGGGCTGCTGGGCATAGGCGGGGGCATGGTGATGGTGCCCTTCCTCACCATGATCATGAGCACACGGGGCAGCCCGCCCGATCTGGCGGTCAAGATGGCCATCGCCACCTCCATGGCCACCATCGTTTTTACCTCGATCTCCAGCGTGCGCGCGCACCACCGCAGGGGCGCGGTGCGCTGGGACATCGTGCGCAGCCTGGCGCCAGGCATCGTGGTGGGCAGCCTGATCAGCAGCCTGGGCCTGTTTGCGCTGCTCAAGGGCAGCTACCTGGCCGTCTTCTTCGGCCTGTTCGTGGGTTTTTCTGCCACGCAGATGTACCTGGACAAAAAACCCAAGCCCAGCCGCCAGATGCCGCAAGCCGGCGGGCAGTGGTTGGCCGGCGGGGTGATCGGCCTGCTGTCCGGTTTGGTCGGTGCGGGCGGCGGCTTCATCAGCGTGCCCTTCATGGCCTGGTGCAATGTGGCCATGCACAACGCGGTGGCCACCTCAGCAGCGCTGGGCTTTCCGATCGCGCTGGCCAATGCAACCGGCTATGTGTTTGCCGGCATGAGCGCACAGGACCTGCCAGGCGGCTCCTTTGGCTACATCTGGCTGCCGGCGCTGGCGGTCATTGCCGGCTGCAGCGTCTTTATTGCCCCGGTGGGCGCGCGCATTGCGCACCGCCTGCCGGTCAAGCAGCTCAAGCGCATCTTCGCCAGCGTGCTCTACCTGCTGGCTGCCTACATGCTTTGGAAGGGCGTTTCTTCCCTCTGAGCTCCCTCTGAGCTCCCTCTGAGGCGATCTCCCAGCACCCATACAGCGGCGCCCATTGGGGAGCAGAGGCCGTGCACGGCGCGAATACGCAACAAAAACTCTCGAAAAAATCCGCTTTTCCCTATGAAAACGCGATTTTCTCCAGTAGCATCCGCAGTGCCTTGAGGGGCGCGCGCCCCGAAGAGGTGATTTCTCAACTTCTAGAAGGAAAAATCAATCATGGCAACTGCGAAAAAAGCTCCTGCAAAGAAAGCCCCGGCCAAAAAGGCTCCTGCAGCAAAAAAGCCCGCTGCTAAGAAAGCTGCTCCGGCCAAAAAAGCCGCTCCTGCTAAAAAAGCTGCTCCGGCTAAAAAGGCGGCTCCCGCCAAGAAAGCTGCTCCCGCCAAGAAAGCCGCTCCTGCCAAAAAAGCTGCTCCGGCTAAAAAGGCGGCTCCCGCCAAGAAAGCCGCTCCTGCTAAAAAGCGCACCCCCAATGCTGCATTCATGAAGCCGCTGGCCCCCAGCGCCGCTTTGGCTGCAGTGGTGGGCGACAAGCCGCTGCCGCGCACCGAGATCGTCAGCAAGCTGTGGACCTACATCAAGGCCAAGGGCCTGCAAGACAAGGCCAACAAGCGCATGGTCAATGCCGACGACAAGCTCAAGGCTGTGTTTGGCAAAGCCCAAGTCTCGATGTTCGAGATGGCCGGCCTGATCGGCAAGCACGTCAAGTAATCAACTCCGCGTTGATGGCACAAAAGGCCGGTGGCAACACCGGCCTTTTTTCATGGGCGTTGGCCCAGGATCGCAGCGCTCCGAAGTTCAGCGCCGCTTGGCCTGCTCGGTGATGGCCGACAGCGTGCCGCGGGTGGTGATCACCTCGGGGTTGAGCATCACCTCGATCAGCGTGCCTTGCGGCCGCTGCAGGGCCGCCAGCAGCGCCGGCTCGAACTCGGCGGTGCGCTCGATGCGCTGGCCGGCATAGCCGTAGGCAAGGGCCAAAGCCACAAAGTCCGGATTGCGCAAATGGGAGCCACTCGAGTGCTCGGGGAACTCGCGCTCCTGGTGCATGCGGATGGTGCCGTACATGCCGTTGTTGAGCAACACGATGATGCTTTTGCCACCATGCTGAACCGCCGTGGCCAGCTCCTGCCCGTTCATGAGGAAATCGCCGTCGCCAGCCATGGTCAAAGCCAGCCGACCGGTCGTGATCGCCGCTGCGATACCCGCTGGCACCCCATAGCCCATGGCGCCCACAGTGGGCGCAAGCTGGGTCTTGTGGCCTTTGGCCAGACCGTGATGCTTGAAGAAGCGGTGTACCCAGCTGGCAAAGTTGCCAGCGCCGTTGGTCAGCACCGCATCGGCGGGCAGGTGTTTTTGCAGCAGGGCGACGATGGCCGGCATATCAATCTCGCCCGGCCAGGTGCCAGCCGGCGGCGGCTGCAAATTGGCCAGGTAGTCCGCGTTGGCCTGCGCGGTCCAGTCCTGCCAAGGCAGGCTGACCGGCGCGGTGAGCACCTCCAGCGAGCGCGCTGCCGCGTTCATGGTGGCGTTGATCGCCAGATCGGCCTGATAGACCCGGTGCAACTCCTCGGCGCTGGCGTGAATGTGCACCAGCTTTTGCGCCAGCTTGGGCGGCTTGAGTAGGGTGTAGCTGCCGGTGGTCATCTCGCCCAGGCGCGGGCCAATCACGATCAGCAGATCGCTGTGCCGCACCCGCTCAGCAAGCTTGGGATTGATGCCTATGCCCACCTCGCCGGCATACAGGCGGTGGTGGTTGTCGAAGGTGTCTTGGAAACGAAAGGCGTTGGCCACCGGCAACTGCCAGTTCTCGGCAAAGCGCTCGAGCGCCTGCGCGGCCTGCGGGGTCCAGCCGCTGCCACCGGCGATCACCAGCGGGCGCTGGCTGTCCAGCAGCATGGTGCGCAGCGTGCGCAAGCTGCCGGGGTCGCTCCAGGCTTGTACCGCTGGCACTGCGGCCAAGGGCTGTGCATCGGTCGGGCACATCAGCATGTCTTCGGGCAGCACCAGCACCACCGGGCCGGGCCGGCCATGGGTGGCGGTGGCGAAGGCGCGTGCGACATATTCAGGAATGCGGTGGGCGTCATCGATGCGCTCAACCCGCTTGGCCATGCCCTTGGTGCTTGGCCCGAAAAAGCTTTCGTAGTTCAGCTCCTGAAAGGCCTCGCGGTCGCGGCAATCACTGGCCACATCGCCTACCAGCAGCACCAAAGGGGTTGAATCCTGGAAGGCGGTGTGTACCGCAATGGAGGCATTGGTGGCGCCCGGCCCACGGGTGACCATGCACACCCCCGGTCGACCGGTGAGCTTGCCATGGGCTTCAGCCATGAAGGCCGCCCCGCCCTCCTGCCTACAGGTGATGAAAGCGATGCGATCGCGCCGCGCATGCAGCCCGTCAAGCACCGCCAGGTAACTCTCCCCCGGCACGCCGAAGCAATGGGTCACGCCCTGGGCAATCAGGCAGTCGACGAGAAGGTGCCCCGCAATCTGTTGGCTCATGACGCAATTGTGCCCTCAGCCCCGGGCGCCTGGCCGGAGCGAATCAGAAGCGCGCCGACGCCCGCAGCCTGAAGGCGCTGAAGATCAGGGTGATTTGCAGCAGGGCCATTCCGATGAGCACACCCCGGAACTGGCCATGGTCCATCAGCAGACCAAAGATCAGCGGGGTCACTGCTTGCCCCACATCAAGCCCGCCATAGACCACGCCGTAGACCCGGCCCGAGGCATTGGCCGGCGTGGTGCGCTTGACCAGCAAGTCGCGGGAAGGGCCGGAGGTTCCCGAAGCCAGGCCCATGATGCCAAACAGCACCGGTACCAGCCAGGCCGCCACCGAAGCGAAGGCCAGGGTCAAGGCCACGCTGGCTGCCACGGTAAAGGCCAGCGCCACCACCTTGTCGCTGCGGGTGGGATCTTGCACCAGAAAACCACCCAACACCATGCCGCTGGCACTGCCCACCATATAGAGCGTCAGGCACAAGGCCACGCTGGCCAGCTCGATGTTGTGCAACTGCCGGCTGGCCTCCGGGGCGAAGGCCTGCACCACACCCAAGACAGCCGCAAAAAGAAAGAAAAAGCCGAAACACAGCCAGACGGCTGGCAGCTTGAGAAAGTCGAAATTGCCGTCCACTTCGCCGCCCTGCCGCTCTGGCTTGAGCTCGAGGTAGAGGCGCCGGTGATTAAACAGCAGCAGCACCAGCACCGCGCTGGCCAGCAAGCCGGCCGAGGCCAGGGCAGCCTGCCAAGAATGCAGCAAGGCCACGCCCGTCATCATGCCGGGGGCAATGATCCAGCCCAAGGTACCGGTGATGCCATGCGCGCTGTAGGCATGACCGAGCCGTTTCGGCGCGATACGGCGGTTGATGAAGGTGTAGTCCACCGGATGAAACACACCATTGCCCAGACCCGCCAGGCCGGCAAAAAAGGTCATCATCCAGTAGCTGGTGCTGAGCGCATAGCCAAAGCAAGAAAGGGTAATGGCCACCATGCCCACATAGAGCACCGGTCGCGGGCCGAAACGGTCCACCAGAAAACCTGCCACTGCCTGCACGGTGCAGGACACCACATAAAACACCGTCAGCATGAAGCCCAGCTCGGCATAGCTGACGTTGAAATGGTCCTTCAGCCAGGGAAACAGCGGCGGCAGCAGCAACTGGCTAAAGTGGCTGATCATGTGGGCCGAGCCCACCAAAGACATGAGAATCACATCCTGCCGCAAGGGCAGGGTCGGCACGTCACTCGCGGCAATGCTGGGAGAACTCATGCGCCATATCGTAGCCGCAATGGCACGGCCAGCCCAGTCGGGAACGCCCCGGTACCAGTCACATCCTGTACAGCGGCTGGAGCGCCCGGCCCACGTCGCGCCCGTGCAGGATCAGCCAGTGGTGCGCGTTCACCAGGTACTCAGCAGGCACGCGCTTCATCAGGCGCGCTTGCACCGGGTCGACATGCTTGCCCAGCGCCCCCAGAACGCCCAAACCTCCGCCATCTGCGAACAGTTCAAGTCGCTGGGCAAGTCCGGTACCATCAACTTGGCCGGTGGCTTTGAGGACAGCGCTCTGTTCGACCTCAGCGGCCTGCGCCAGGCCATGAATGAGGCGCTCGACCCGGTGCGCCGCTTGTAGGCCAGACGAGCCCAGGCCGTGGGCGCGTCCCTGGACTGAACTTCTTGACGGCCAAGCCATCACCCGCGGTATGTGGGTATCCACATGGCCAAGGCCTGTCGAATGCGCGATAAACGGTCCCTTACTCCGCTGGAATTTTCATGAGCCAACTTCTGCAGCTCGCTGGCCGCCTGCGCCGCTTGCCCTTTGTCCATTACGCGACCCTGTTCCTGGGCCTGGCCCTGCTCACACGCATCGGCCTGCTGGGCATGGCCGGCAGCTTGGCCGTACCCGGCAGCCTCTGGCCGGGCCTGTTTTTGCACGGTCTGGTGTTCGACCTGCTCGTGCTGGCCTGGTTGCTGGCGCTGCCCCTGGCCTGGGCAGCGCTGGTGCCGGCGCGCTGGCGCGGCCAGCGCTGGGGCCTGCGCCTGCGGCTGCTGGTGTTCTGGCTGTGTACCTGTGCGCTGCTGTTCCTGGCCCTGTCGGAGGCCACGTTCTGGCTGGAGTTTTCCACCCGCTTTAACTTTATCGCCGTCGATTACCTGATTTACACGCACGAGGTGATCGGCAACCTGCGCGAATCCTATCCGGTGGGCTGGCTCTTTGGCGGCATCGGCGTGCTGGCGCTGGCCTTGACCTGGGCCTGCGGTCGCACCTTGCTGGACGCCCCGGTTTGGGTGCCCAGCGGCGCGCGCCAGCGCCTGACCTGGCTGGCCCTGGCCCTGACCCTGCCCTTGCTGTCCCGGCAACTGGCCGACCTGGACGCCATGGAGTTCTCGGGCAACGCCTATGCCAACGAGCTCTCAGGCAATGGCCTCATGACCTTTGCGGCCGCACTGCGCCGCAATGAGCTGGACTACGAACGCTTTTACGCCACCTTGCCCGAGGCCGAGGCCAAGCGCCTGTTGCGCAAGCGCAGCGCAGATAGCCTGTTGCTGCGCACGAGCCTGGCACCACAAAGCGTTCTGGCGGCACCCCAGAGGGATGCCCAGTCACCGGTGCTCAAGCGCACGCCGCGCCATGTGGTGATGATCACGGTCGAGAGCCTGTCGGCCCAGTTCCTGGGCAGCTTCGGCAACACCCAGAACCTCACGCCCCGCCTGGACGAACTGGCCCACCAAGGCCTGCTGTTTACCCGGCTCTATGCCACTGGCACCCGCACGGTACGCGGCCTGGAGGCGACCTCGCTGGGCACGCCACCCATCCCTGGGCAGGCCATCGTGCGCAGGCCTGGCAACGAGCACCTGGCCACCCTGGGTGAGCTGCTCAAGCCGCAGGGCCTAGAGCCTTATTTTTTTTACGGCGGGTACGGTTATTTCGACAACATGAACGCCTACTTTGCCGCCAATGCCTATCGGGTGGTGGACCGCACCGACATCCCGAAGTCGGCCATCGGCTTCGAAAACGTCTGGGGCGTGGGCGACGAATTTCTGTACGACCATGTCATCGCCCAGCTCGACCGCGACCACGCCGAGGGAAGGCGCATGTTCGCGCACGTCATGAGCACCAGCAACCACCGGCCCTTCACCTATCCCGCAGGCCGCATTGACATTGCCTCGCCTGGCGGGCGCGAGGGCGCGGTCAAGTACACCGACTACGCCATTGGTCATTTCATAGACCAGGCCAAGTCCAAGCCCTGGTTCCAGGACACGCTGTTCGTGATCGTTGCCGACCACTGCGCCTCCGCGGCCGGCAAGACCAAGCTGCCGGTGCCCGGCTACCACATCCCCATGGTGATGTACGCGCCGCACTTGCTGCAGCCCGGCCGCTACACCGCGCTGGTCAGCCAGATCGACATCCCGCCCACCCTCATGGACATGCTCGGCCTGCCCGGTGATGATCGCTTCATCGGCACCTCGGTATTCCGCCAGGGACCCGACTTCAAGCGCCGCGCCTTCATCAGCAACTACCAGGAATTGGGCTACCTTAGCGAGAACAAGCTGGTGGTGCTGGGCCCGAAGAAAAAGGTGGAAACCTTCGCGGTCGATGCCACCGGCCTGTCCCAGCCCATCGCGGTGGACGAGGCCCTGCGCGATGAGGCGATTGCGTATTACCAAAGCGCCTCCCGGGCCTACAAGACGGGCGCGCTCAAGGCCAGGAGACCCTGAGGCGCAGACAGGCAGCGTCCGCAGCACTCCTTGTTAAGAGTGGCAGAGACCAGCGGCGCCAAACTGGATCTCTTTTGTGGTTTATCTACCCGCCGCGAGCCCATGCTGCTGCACTAGAACGCGCCTTTCATACCCTCAGGCGGCCGCGGCCACCGGCTCGCTGGCCGTGAAGCTGAACACGCCCGGCTGGCGGATCGGATCGACCCCGACCGAGATCACGCCTTACGCACTGTGCCATCGGCGCGAGCCGCTGCTCGCCGACATCAAGGACCCATTGGGACCAGCTTGTACATCCCCTATCCACATTCCGGCTATTTCTTGAGCTTGTCCCGCAGCGCTTTGGTGATCGCTGCGGCCGCAGCCGATAGGCGAGCCATGGCCGAATCGTAGACCACACCATCCTCGCGTTTGTCGACGGCCAAGACCGTCACCAATAAGTGGTCGTCCTCTACGGAGTAGACCAGCCGGACGCCTTGCTGGCGCAATTTGATTTTGTAGCAGCCGGCGAGTGGTCCGTGCAGGGCGCCGCCTGGAACATGCGGGTTGTCCAGCCTTTTGGCAAGCAGCTTCTTGAGATGGGCCTGAACGGAGCCGTCCAAGTTGCGCCACTCTTCCAGCGCCTCGGGCATGAAGCGAAGCTTGTACTTGTGCTTACCCTTAGAGCTCGTCAATGTCCACCTCAATGGCCCGGGCCTTGTCTGCCAGGCGGCTGGCCGCCTTGCGGTACAGGTCCTGGTCCGCGAGTTCCTCCAGCATGGCTTGGAAAAGCTGAGGTTCGACCATGTAGAAGGCGGCTCGGTTGTGGTTGAGCACGGCGACAGGACGGTTCTTCGCCTCCCTGAGCACGGCCGCCGGGTTCTTTTTGAACTCGGACATGCTGACGGCAACGTCGGCGAGGATGGTTTCCATATTTAGCTCCAAATTAAGAGCCAAAGATAGCTACGATATTGCACCTTGTCAAGCAGGCCTCAATCTCCTCGGCGTCGAGGACATTGAGGCCGGTATGCATCGGCCTGAGGCGCTGCCTCAAGACGATCTCACCCCTGCCTCAGGCGGCCGCGGCCACTGGCTCGCTGGCCGTGAAGCTGAACACGCCGGGCTGGCGGATCGGATCGACCCCGACCGAGATCACGCTCTTGGGCACAAACCGACCCTCCAGCAAGAGCTTAGAAAGCGGGTTTTCGATGCGTTGCTGGATCGCACGCTTGAGCGGCCGCGCCCCGAACACCGGATCGAAGCCCACCTTGGCCAACTCCTGGATCGCCGGCTCGCTGACCTGCAGCGAAAGGTCGATTTTTTCCAGCCGCCTGAGCAGCACCTGCAGTTGAATGCGGGCAATCGCCTCGATGTTCTTCGCATCCAGTCCGTGAAACACCACCGTCTCGTCGATGCGGTTGAGGAACTCCGGGCGGAAGTGGTTCTTGAGCTCGTCGACCACCGCCTCCTTGATGTCCTCGCCCGGCCGCCCAACCATGGACTGGATCAGGTGCGAGCCGATATTGGAGGTCATCACGATCACCGTGTTCTTGAAGTCCACCGTGCGGCCCTGGCCATCGGTCAGCCGGCCATCGTCGAGCACCTGCAGCAGCACGTTGAACACATCCGGATGGGCTTTTTCCACCTCATCGAGCAGCAGCACCGCATAGGGCTTGCGGCGCACCGCCTCCGTCAGGTAGCCGCCCTCCTCATAGCCCACATAACCCGGGGGCGCGCCGATCAGGCGGGCCACCGAATGCTTTTCCATGAACTCGCTCATGTCGATGCGCACCAGGTGGTCTTCGCTGTCAAACAAAAAGCCCGCCAGCGCCTTGCACAGCTCGGTCTTGCCCACACCAGTGGGGCCCAAAAAGAGGAAGGAGCCGGTGGGCCGATTGGGGTCGGACAGACCCGAGCGCGAGCGGCGAATCGCATTGGCCACGGCCGAAATCGCCTCTTCCTGGCCGACCACCCGCTGGTGCAGCTTGGTCTCCATCTGCAAGAGTTTGTCGCGCTCGCCCTGCATCAGCTTGGACACGGGGATGCCGGTGGCGCGCGCCACCACCTCGGCGATCTCCTCGGCGCCGACCTGGGTGCGCAGCAGCTTGGGCGCGCCGCCAGGCTTGACCGCCTCGCCGGCCTGCGCCTGCTTGAGCCGCTTTTCCAACTCGGGCAGCTTGCCGTACTGCAGCTCAGCGACTTTGTTGAAGTCGCCCTTGCGGGTGTGCTCTTCGATCTGGTGGCGGATCCGGTCGATCTCCTGGATCACATCCTTGGAGCCCAGGGCCTGCGCCTTTTCGGCGTGCCAGATCTCTTCGAGGTCGGCAATCTCTCTTTGCAGCTTGCCGATTTCCTCTTCGATCAGGCCAAAGCGCTTTTGCGAGGCCTCGTCTTTTTCGCGGCGTACCGCCTCACGCTCGATCTGCAACTGGATCAGCCGGCGGTCGAGCTTGTCCATCACCTCAGGCTTGGAGTCGATCTCGATCTTGATCTTGGCCGCGGCCTCGTCGATCAGGTCGATGGCCTTGTCAGGCAGGAAACGGTCGGTGATGTAGCGGTGCGAGAGCTCGGCCGCCGCGACGATGGCCGGGTCGGTGATCTGCACGCCGTGGTGCTTTTCGTATTTTTCCTGCAGGCCGCGCAAGATGGCAATGGTGGCCTCCACGGTGGGCTCGCCCACCAGGATCTTCTGAAAGCGCCGCTCCAGGGCCGCGTCCTTCTCGACGTACTTGCGGTACTCGTCCAAGGTGGTTGCACCCACGCAGTGCAGCTCGCCGCGCGCCAAGGCGGGCTTGAGCATATTGCCTGCGTCCATGGCCCCCTCGGCCTTGCCGGCCCCCACCATGGTGTGCAGCTCGTCAATGAAGACGATGGTCTGGCCCTCGTCCTTGGCCAGCTCATTGAGCACCGCCTTGAGCCGCTCTTCGAACTCGCCACGAAACTTGGCACCGGCCAGCAAGGCGGCCATGTCCAGCGAGAGCACGCGCTTGCCCTTGAGCGAATCGGGCACCTCGCCATTGACGATGCGCTGAGCCAGCCCCTCCACGATGGCGGTCTTGCCCACGCCGGGCTCACCGATGAGCACCGGATTGTTCTTGGTGCGGCGCTGCAAGACCTGAATGGCACGGCGGATCTCGTCGTCGCGGCCGATCACCGGGTCGAGCTTGCCGGCTCTAGCGCGCTCGGTCAGGTCCAGGGTGTATTTGCGCAGTGCCTCGCGCTGGCCTTCGGCATCGGCGCTGGCCACCTTCTCGCCGCCGCGCACGGCCGTGATCGCTGCCTCGAGCACAGAGCGGGTCATGCCGCTTTCGCGGGCCATACGGCCGATATCGCCCTTGTGGTCAGCGCAGGCCAGCAAAAACAACTCGGCGGCGATGAAGGCGTCGCCGCGCTTGATGGCCTCTTTTTCGGTGGCCTGCAAGAGCTTGGACAGATCGGGGCCGATCTGCAGCTGGTCCTGGCCCTGGACCTGCGGCAACTTGTTCAGCCCCGCCTCAACCGCCGTCTCCAGCGCGCCGAGCTTGACACCAGCGCGCTGCAGCAGAGCGCGCGGGCCTTCGTCCTGCGACAGCATCGCGGCCAGTACGTGGACCGCCTCGATATAGGGGTGATCCCGCCCGAGGGCGATGGACTGGGCATCGCCCAAAGCTTGCTGGAATTTGGTGGTCAGTTTGTCTTGGCGCATGGTGGCTCCTGGCTGGCTTGGTCAGGCAACTGAGGGCGATCCGCTGTCTTTTCAAGGCTGGCTGACCCGGCTTGGGCGAAGCCCGAAAGCTCCCTAAAATCATCGCATGAACATCCATCAGGTCAATGTCAGCTATGCCGGGGAGCAGGACAGGCTGCTGCTGCGCATCAACAGCCAAGGCGGCGAAGAGTTTCGCATCTGGCTGACCCGACGGCTGACCTTGCAGCTGCTGCCGGTGCTCGACAAGAGCTCGCAAAACCAGCTGCAATCCCAACTGCCGCCGCCCGACCCGAGCGCCCCTCTGCCTGAGCAACGGCAGCAAATCCTCCAGAATTTTCAGAAAGAGGCGGCGGCCTACCAGGGCGACTTTCAAACCCCCTACAAAGACCAGCCCGCCGTCCTACCGCTGGGCGAAGAGCCCCTGCTGGTGACCGAGCTCAACCTGACGCCCCAGGCCGACGGCAAGCTGCATATGGCTTTGCTCGAGCGCCTGGCACAGCGCAAGCGCGATATGCAGTTGGTGATGGACGCCAGCCTGACCCAGGGCCTCTTGCGCTTGCTGCACCAGGCCCTGAAGACTTCCGACTGGCTGCAAGTGCCCAATTTGCAGCTGCTACCGCCCCATACGGCCACCCAGCTCGGCCAAGAAGAGCCCGAGCAAGCGCCCAAGGACAAGCCGCGCTATCTGAACTGAGCGGGCCTTGGCCGTCCTTGCTGTATTTTGTGGGAGGGTCGCCCTAGACCCGGCCTGCTGAACCTTGTAGGAGGGCCGCCCTCGGCCCGATGCGGCTTTCGATCTACCGCCCCATCGCCGCGAGGGCGCGGCTCCCACACCACTATCGACGAGCTGCTGGGCTTTGTGGGCGGGTCACCTTAGACCCGGCCTGCTGAACCTTGTAGGAGGGCCGCCCTCGGCCCGATTCAGCGCTCCAAGGGCCCTCAGGTCTTGACCGCCTCCAGCGAAAAACCGGCGATTTTTTTATAGTTGTCTGAGAGCTGGCGCAGCTCGTCTTGGCTGATCAGATCGTCAATATGACGATAGGGCTTGTCGCCGCTGAGCTCTTCCACCCGGATGTTGATCAGATCGGGCGGCTGGCTGCGGTTGGTCAGCACCACTTTGGCGGTGGCCTCGCGCCGCTGGGCTTCGTAGGCCGCCAACGCAGCCAGCGGGTCGCTCTGGCCGGCCAGCTCGGTGGCCAGAGTCCGGGCGTCGATCAGCGCTTGGGCCGAGCCATTGGAGCCGCGCGGGTACATCGGATGGGCGGCATCACCCATCAGGGTCAGGCGGCCGAAGGTCCACTGGGGTATCGGGTCCTTGTCGACCATCGGGTACTCCAGAATCTGGTCGGCATTGCGGATCATGGCCGGCACATCGAGCCAGTCGAATTTCCAGTCCTTGAAGATGGAAATGAAGTCGTCCGCCTTGCCGCCCTGGTTCCAGTCGTTCATCTGCTCGCTGCTGCCCTCGATCTCGGCCATCCAGTTGATCAGCTGCATGCCCTGGCCGTCGATGTTGTCGACGATGGGGTAGATCACCATCTTGCCGGTGCGAATCGACCCCACCCGCATATAGCTTTTTCCGGTGAGGATAGGCTTGTGGCGGGTCACACCGCGCCAGGTGTTGATGCCGGCAAAAGCCACCTTATCTTGCGGGTAGTGCTGCTTGCGCAGCGCCGAATGAATGCCGTCGCAGGCCACCACGACGCGGGCGTGCACCGGGGCAAGCTGGGCGCCGGCCGCGTCAGTGAAGTGCACCGTGGCACCGGCTGCGTCTTGCGTCATGCCGCTGCAGCGGTGGCCGGTGTGGATGCGCCCCGGGCCCAGGCGCTCGAGCGCCGCTTCATACAAGATGCGGTGCAGCTTGCCCCGGTGTATGCCAATCTCCGGCAGCGGGTAGCCGGCATGGCGGCCGCGCGGCTCGCGGTAAATGAACTGACCAAAGCGGTTGAAAAACACGCTCTCCAGGTTTTCGATGCCGACGGCCTCCAGCTGCGGCTGTACCCCCAGCGCGGAGAGCTCGCGCATACCATGGGGCAGCAGCGTGATGCCCACGCCCAGCTCCTTGACCTGCGGCACGCTCTCATAGACATCGCAGGCGATGCCCCGCTGATGCAGCGAAAGCGCAAAAGCCAGACCGGCGATGCCGCCGCCAACAACCACGATGCCTTGTTCAGTCATGTTCCATCCACCTCAATCGGCCGCAATGCCGTTGCGCTTGATCACCGCGCCCCAGCGCGGGTAGTCCTTCTGGGTGATCAGAGCCAGCTCGTCGGCGGTCGATGCGGTGGCGTCCATGCCAGCGCGGCCGAGCAGGTCTTTGACCTCGTTGCTGCGCACAATGGCGGCAATATCGGTGTTGAGCTTGCTCACGACATTGGCCGGGGTGCGCGCCGGCGCGTAGAAGGCATACCAGAGGTCCACCTCGACGCCCTTGACGCCCTGCTCCTCAAAGGTGGCCACGCCAGGGGCAACCGGGTGGCGCTTGGCGCTACCCACGGCCAGCGCATTGAGCTTGCCGTCACGCACAAAGCTCTGGGCGATGTGCACCGGCAAAAAGCCCACATTGAGCTCGCCCGACAGCAAGTCCTGGGTATAGCCGGCCGTGCCGCGGTAGGGCACGTGCAGCATGAACAAGCTGGTCTGTACCTTGAAAAGCTCCATCGCCATGTGGTGGGGCGTGCCCACACCGGGCGAGCCGAAGGAAATGTTGCCAGGGCGGGCCTTGGCCTGAGCGATCAACTCGGCCATGGTCTTGATGCCGGTCTTGGGATGGGCCACCAACATCAAGGTGCCGTAGGCGGCCATGGAAATCGGCGCGAAGTCCTTGATCGGGTTGAAGGACACGTTCTTGTACATCTGCGAGGCCATCAGCATGGTGTTGGCGCCCATCAGCAGGGTGTGCCCGTCAGTCGCCTTGGCCACCGCATCGGCGCCAATGTTGCCGCTGGCACCGGGCTGGTTGACGATGACCACCGGCTGCCCCAGACGCTCGCTCAAGCGCGGGCCCACTGCGCGGGCGATGGTGTCCATGCCGGTGCCGGCGGTAAAGGGCACCACGATGCGCACACTTTGGGTGGGCCAGGCCTGCGCCTGGGCGCTCAGGGCGATGGCCGAGGCGGCCAGTGCGAGCAGGCCTCGTAAATGGAATTTCATACTCATGTCTCCTGAATCAATCGTTTAAAGCGGGCCGATGCCAAAAACCTTCTGGGCATTGGTCTGGAAGAACTTCTTCTTGTCGTCCGCGCTCATGTCCATGCGGTCGAGCAGCTGAACTTCATCGACAGCATACTGGTAAGGATAGTCCATGGCGTAGAGCACCCGGTCAGCGCCCACCAGCGCCTGGGTGAACTTGATGGCCGGCTCCCAAGCCACACCACTGTTGGTGATGTAGAAATTCTCGCGCAGGTAGTCGCTGGGCTTTTTCTGGAGCGGCTTGATGCTCTCATAGCGCTTGGAGCGCACCGTGGCCTGGTGCATGTAGTCGAGCCGGTAGGACCAAAACGGCAGCGCCTCGCCCATGTGGCCAATGATCATCTGCAGCTTGGGAAAACGGTCAAACACGCCGGCGGTGATGATGCGCAGCGCATGCAGGCCGGTCTCCACCCCAAAGCCGTAAATCGCACCGTCGAGCCCGCATTCCTGGAAGGGCTCAAGCATATTGCGCGGCAGCGAATTGGGGTGCAGGTAGATCGGCGTGCCGTGCTGCTCGGCAGCGGCAAAGATGTCCCAGAATTTGGGGTCGGACAAATACTCGCCATGGGTGTGCGAGTTGATCACCACCGAATGCATGCCCAGCTTCGTCACCCCGCGCTCGATTTCCTTGGCCGCTTCCTGCGGATCCTGCACCGGCACCGCGATCATGCCGGTAAAGCGCGTGGGGTGACGGCGCACCGCATCAGCCAGCTGGTCGTTGGCCACGCGGGCAAAAGACACGGCGGTGGCCTTGTCCATGATCTGCACGCCCGGTGCGGTCAGAGCCAGCACCTGGTGGTCGATGCCAGCCTCGTCCATATGGGCGATGCGAATCTGGTCCAGGTCCTGCAGACAACGCATGATGTGCTGCGCCCGCTCGCTCGGGCTGCTCATGTAAAAGCCCATCAGCCCCTTGAAGCCGGGATCGACATCGCTGCCGGCCAGGATCTTTTCATAGATGCGGATCATCTCGGGCGGCGCGAAGGCCTCTTCAGTGGCGATGCGCAGGTAAGGCTTGTCGGACATGGTTGGACCTACTGTTGAATGAAGGAAGGAAGCTCCAGATCATATTTATTTGCAAAAACCCACACAATAGGCGTTTTGTGCATTCACTTTTGCGAAATCGCGAACAATAAAACATGGACACCCTGGCCAATCTGGAAGCCTTTATCGCAGTGGCCGATGCCGGTAGCTTCTCCGAGGTGGCACGCCGCCAGCAACTGGCGCCCTCGGTCATCACCAAGCGGATTGCCCAGCTCGAATGGCGGATCAAGGCGCCGCTGTTTGTGCGCAGCACCCGCAAGCTCAGCCTGACCGATGTGGGCGAGCGCTATCTGCCGCAGGTGCGCACCCTGGTGCGGCAAATGCAGGAGATGATGGCCGGCATGGCCCAGGCCAGCGGCGCGCTGGAGGGGCATATCCGGGTCAAGATCCCCACCACCCTGGGCACGCTACACCTGAGCGAGCTGATGCAGCGCTTCATGCTCGAGCAGCCGCGGGTGAGCATGGACGTGGTGCTGGCCGACCGCACCGTCAACCCGCTGGAGGAAGGCTTTGACATCGCCATCGGCGCCCTGCCCGAGCTCTACGGCCAGGTGCGCGACTTCCCGCTGGCGCCGATACGCCGGCGCCTGTGCGCCTCGCCGACCTACCTCAAGCGCCGGGGCGCGCCCAGCCGGGTGGCCGATCTGGTTGAGCACGACTGCCTGGTCTTCATGACCTCGGGCTCCTATTGGGAGTTTGAGTCGCCCCAGGGCCCGCTGGGCGTGGAGGTGCGGCCCAAGCTGCTGACCAACGACGGTGTGGCCCTGTGCCAGGCCTGCGTGCAGGGCCTGGGCATAGGCATGGTCTCGGACTACCTGGCCGGCCCGCGGATCGCCAGCGGCGAACTGGTCGAGCTGCTGCCCGGCCTGCGCTTTCCCGATATCTGGCTCAAAGCCCTGGTGCCGCTCAAACGCCTGGACGTGCCGCGCATCCACATGCTGCTGCAATGGCTGACCCAGCACCTGCAGCTTGAACAGGTGGTGGCAGCCGCCCCGCCGAGGGCTTAAAAGGCAAGGTCAGGTTCAGCCGCGCACTGGTGCCGCCAGGGCGCTGGGTTCGCGCAGGCAAGTGCGGCACAAGCGCCAGGTCAGCCCCACCGCCAGCAGCCCAGACACCGCGCAGACCGAGATCGCCCAAGGCGCCCCCAGCCGCTCGGCCAGCGCCCCGACCAGCAAAAAACCCAGCGGCGAAGCGCCGATGCACATGGTCATGACGCCCATGGCCTGAGCACGCTGGCTCGCCTGCGTTGAGGTGTAAACCAAGGTGGACTGCATCACCCCAAAACCCGTCTGCGCAGCCCCCAGAACCAGCAAGGCGGCCGCTGTCAGCAGCAGCTGTGGGCTCCAGGCCAGCAACATCTGCAGCACCAAGAAACTCATGATGGCCCCCAGATACAGCCGCCCGTGGCGTAGCCTGGCAGCAGCAAAACTGAGCAGCACCGAGCCCAGCACAGCGCCGACGCCGTCCAGGCTGGCCAGCATACCCACCCCCTCGGGATCGAGCTGCAGACGCTCCTGGCCTATCACCGGCACCATGCTCATCACCGGCCAGGCAAAGACGTTAAAGATGACGGTCAGCCACAGCACCGCCCGCAAACGCGGCGACTCGCGCACCGTCTGCCAGCCGCCGGCCAGCGAGGCACGCAAAGAAAGCCCACCGGCCTGGGGCGCGCTGCGCGGCTCGCTCAAACTCGCCAAGGCCAACAGGGCCGGTAAAAACAGCAGCACCGAACAAACAAAGACAAGGGGCAAGCCGCCGCGTGCCATCAAGAGACCGCCCAGAGCCGGGCCGATCAGCCTGCAGGCACTGGAGGAGACCGAATCGATCGACATGGCCTGAGCCACTCGTTTGGGGCCGGCGATATCGGCCATCAAGCCCCGGCGCAGCGGCATATCGCTGGCCCAGAGCAGGCCGCTCAAGCCGCTGGCGAGGACCAGGTGCCAGACCTGAACCTGGCCAAAAAGGGATAGCAGCAGCAAAGCCCCACCGGTGGCGAACACCACCCCATGCATGAGCAGCAGCAAGCGCGGGCGCGAGACCCGCGATGCCAGCGCGCCCAGCGACAGCCCAAAAAGGGCCAGGGGCACCATGCGCAGCATCATCAGGCTAGCCACCCACATCGCCGACTGGGTGTGCTCGTAGGTGAAGACCGCGTAAGCCAGAATCTCGATCCAGCGGACCAGCCCCACCAAACTGCCCACCGCCCACAGCCTTTGGTACTGCGGGTCTCGGTAGATGGGGGACTCTAGGGGCATCTGTCGAATGTACCTGCACGGCTGAGGCCGCCACCGCCCAGCCGTACCACTGGCGACACCCACCCCCTTTGAGCCCACCCTAAGCACGGCAAGTAACAGCCTTTTTGCTGCACCGCAACATTTTGACTATCGGATAGATACAGACAATCAATTGGATAAACCAATTGATCGAAACTATTATTCACGCCATTCCGAAAGCAAACCCGCTCAGGAATTCATCTCTTCACCCCACGCAATCCACATGTCCCTGATCAATACCCCCGTCCAGCCCTTCAAGACCCAGGCCTTCCACAACGGCAAGTTCATTGAAGTCACCGAGCAGAGCCTGAAGGGCAAATGGTCGGTGCTGATCTTCATGCCGGCCGCCTTTACCTTCAGCTGCCCCACCGAAGTCGAGGACGCGGCCGACAATTACGCCGAGTTCCAGAAACTGGGCACCGAGGTCTACATCGTCACCACCGACACGCATTTCTCGCACAAGGTCTGGCACGAGACCTCGCCCGCCGTGGGCAAGGCCAAGTTCCCCCTGGTCGGCGACCCCACCCACGCCCTGACCAACGCCTTCGGCGTGCACATCCCTGAAGAAGGTCTGGCCCTGCGCGGCACCTTTGTGATCAACCCCGATGGCGTGATCAAGACCATGGAAGTGCATTCCAACGAAATCGCCCGCGACGTCAAAGAGACGCTGCGCAAGCTCAAGGCCGCCCAGTACACCGCCGCCAACCCCGGCCAGGTGTGCCCGGCCAAATGGAACGAAGGCGCCAAGACCATTGCGCCCTCGCTGGAACTCGTCGGCAAGATCTAAGCCGCAGTCCCGGATGCCCTGAAACCTTCAGGGCGTTGAATGCAGCGCATGCCACAAGCGTGCGCTGTGTTCAGCAAATTGCCCCCAGGAGATAGCCATGCTCGACGACACCCTCAAAGCCCAGCTGCAACAGTACCTCGGCCTGCTGCGCCAGCCGATCCGCCTGATCGCCTCGCTCGATGACAGCGCTACCGCGGCCGAGATGCGCGAGTTGCTGCAGACCATCGCGTCCTTGAGCGACAAGGTGTCGGTCGCCTGGAACGGCCAGGACGCACGCCAGCCCTCTTTTGTGGTCGCCCGCGAAGGCCAGGACAGCGGCGTGCGCTTTGCGGGCCTGCCCCTGGGCCATGAGTTCACCTCGCTGGTGCTGGCCCTGCTGTGGACCGGCGGCCACCCGCCCAAGGTCGAGGCCGAGGTGCTGGACAGCATCCGCGCGCTCGACGGTGACTTCAAGTTCGAGGTCTACATGTCCCTCTCCTGCCACAACTGTCCGGACGTGGTGCAGGCACTCTCGCTGATGGCCATCTTCAACCCCCAGGTCCAGACGGTGGTGATTGAAGGCGGCGCCTTCCAAAAGGAAGTCGAGGCACGCGAGATCATGGCCGTGCCCATGGTCTTTCTCAATGGCCAGGTGTTTGGTTCGGGCCGCATGAGCGTGGAAGAAATCGTCGCCAAGCTCGACACCGGCGCCGGCGTGCGCGAGGCCGCCAAGTTGGATGCCAAGGAACCCTACGACATGCTGATCGTCGGCGGCGGCCCGGCAGGCGCTGCAGCCGCCGTGTACGCGGCACGCAAGGGCATACGCACCGGCATCGCCGCCGAGAACCTGGGCGGCCAGATCAATGACACCCTGGGCATTGAAAACTACATCTCGGTGCTGGAGACCGACGGCCCCAAGCTCTCGGCCGCCCTGCAAGCGCATGTCAAGCACTATGGTGTGGAGACCATGACGCAGCAGCGCGCGGTGCAACTCATCCCCGCCAGCGAGCCCGGAGGCCTGGTGAAGGTGCGCATGGAAAACGGCGGCACGCTCAAGGCGCGCAGCGTCATCATCTCCACCGGTGCGCGCTGGCGCAACATCAACGTGCCTGGCGAGGCCGAATACAAGAACAAGGGCGTGGCTTACTGCCCGCACTGCGACGGGCCGCTGTTCAAGGGTAAGCGCGTGGCGGTGATCGGCGGCGGCAACTCCGGCGTGGAAGCGGCCATCGACCTGGCAGGCATTGTCGAGCATGTCAGTCTGGTGGAATTTGCCGAGCAGCTCAAAGCCGACGCGGTGCTGGTGGCCAAGCTCAAAAGCCTGCCCAATGTGAGCATCCGCCTGAACACCCAGACCACCGAGATCACCGGCGCAGCCGGCAAAGTCAATGGCCTGGTGCTGCGCGACCGCGCCAGCAGTCAGGAGGAGACCGTGGCGCTCGAAGGCGTGTTCGTGCAAATCGGCCTAGTGCCCAACACCGAATGGCTCAAGGGCACGCTAGCGCTCAGCCGCTTTGGGGAAGTCGAAGTCGACGCCAAGGGCCACACCAACCTGAGCGGCGTGTTCGCCGCCGGCGACTGCACCACCGTGCCCTTCAAGCAGATCGTGATTGCCGCCGGCGACGGCGCCAAGGCAGCGCTGGCGGCCTTTGACCACCTGATGCGGCTGCCGACCGTGGCCCAGAAAGAAGAACGGGAAAGCGCCCTGGCTCACTGAGCCTGCGCGCAGGCTGTGATAACGCGGCCCCTGCGGGGGCCGCTTTTCATTTCTGCCGCCATCATGGGGCAGATCTGGCTTGCGAGGGCTGCGCGTGAAGTTGGATGCCCAGGGCGGCCGTCACCTTGAGAATGGTCGCCAGGCTGGGGTTGCCCTCCCCCGACAAGGCCTTGTACAGACTCTCCCGGCCCAGTCCCGCCTCACGAGCAACTTGCGACATGCCCTTGGCTCGGGCAATGTGGCCCAGCGCCTTGGCGATGAAGGCCGCGTCATCGCCAGCCTCCTGCAAGCAGGCATCCAGGTAAAGCGCCATGTCCTCTTCAGTCTTGAGGTACTGCGCAGTGTCCCATTTCTTCAGCTTGAGAACTGCCACCGTTTACTCCTTGAGTTGACGCGCTAAGGCCTGCGCCATTTGAATGTCCCTGCCCTGGCTGGCCTTGTCACCGCCAGCCAGCAGGATGACAAGCTCCAAGCCTCGCTCCATGAAATACACCCGATAGCCTGGTCCATGATGAATTCTCATTTCCCAAACTCCATCCCCTACGGACTTGTGATCGCCAAAATTTCCATCCTCAGCGCGATCAATACGGACTTGGATTCGGCGCGCGGCCTGCTTGTCACGCAGAGAAGCGAACCACTCCTCGAACAATGGGGTCGTGTAAATCAGTCGCATAGAAATTGTAGACTTTGGGATACGATTTTGTCAAAGTCATCCTGACTCTCTCAGTGGCAAGCAGATGGCATCGGCCGCATGCCCGTAGGCATGGAGCATGACGTGGCGGTACTGCACCTCGTCCAAGGGGGACAGCATGTGTACATTCATCTGCGACAGGCCCCAGCCATGAAAGAGATCACCCAGGTCAGCCGCCCAGAGAAAGCTCAAGCGGCCCAGACCAGCCATGATATGGGCGAGGGGCAGCAGGGAAACGTAAAGAATTTTCAGCCGCTAAGCCCAGTTGCCAAACCGAGCCGGTGGGGAGTCCCTGCGCAGGACTGTCCAGAAAAGTGGCGGTGATTGCCGACGGCAACTCCGCTGTGCAAGTGGCCAGGACGAAGCCGTGGTCGTCGAAGGCGTGTTCGTGCAGATGGGCCTGGGCCTCATGCGGGGGATAGGGCCTAGCCCTCGCCCTCCCCCTCGCCCTCGCCCTCGTCCTCGGCCTGACCCTCGCACAACGCCACCCACATGCCGCGCAATGCGGCCTCGACATCTCGGGTGTACTGATCGATGTTCCAGGCCGGGCGCGATTGCAGGCGCGACCTCAGGCCTTGCTCAAGCTGCAGTGTCCACGTCGGCGTACTCGGCCAGCATGTCGGTGCTTTACAAAAAATGCTTAGCTCTTAAGCCGCCAACAGCTCTTCGCGCAAAGGATAGGGCTTTACCAGCACATCGGCAGGCAAATCAAGTTGTGCGACCAAGCGGCGAATCATCTCCAGCGTCAAGGGGCGCGTTTTATTCAAGATGTCGGCCACGCGACCTCGGGGGCCAATCATGGGCTCAAGGTCTTTGCGCGTCAGGCCACGACTTTCCATGACGTGTTCAATCAAGGCAATGGGATCAGGGTCTGCCATTGGAAAGTGAGTTTTCTCGTAATGCTCCACCAGCAGAGTGAGGACATCCAAGCGGTCGGCTTCAGCTGATTTGGCGGGCGCTGACCAAAGTTGCTCGATTTCATCCAGCGCGGCTTTGTACTCTTTTTTGTTGTGAATTGTGCGGATGTCCATGGAGTGCTCCTTTAAACAGTGGATACGTCAATCTTGTCGTACTGCGCGTGGGTGCCGACGAACCTCACAAACAACAAACCTTTCTCATAGCGCACCAGCACCACCAAGCGGTAGTCATTCCCTTTGATGTTGAACACAACGCGGTTGTTGGCTGTGAAGCTTGCGTTTCTGTAAGCAACTTTGATGTCGGATGGCGACTTCCATTGCGCTCTGCTGGCCAACGCGTACCAGGCTTGCAAAGGCGTTTGTGCATCCGGATGCTTTGCCCAGAAGGCACGAAGGGTAGATATCGCAACAACTCGCATGACTTATTATGCTACCAAATTGGTATCAACAAAGTCAAAGAGTGGACTACCTCAGCCCTTGCGTGGCAAATGCAACACCGCCAGCGCCCGTATCTCCGCATCACTCAGTGCCGCTTTGCTGGCCACCACCCACAGGTCAAACGCTGCGGGGCGGGCGATGCCAGCGGTGCGGGGAAAGCCGCAGGATTGCAGGGTGTCGGCCAGCACCTGCAGGGTAAAGCCGCAGCGGTGCGCCATGAACAAATTGCCAGCGGCCATGGCGCCGCGGTGGCCGTACATCATGTCCAGCGCCGAGATCGGGCCGGCGTCTGACATGTACAAAGGCGAGGCCAGCTCACCCTGGGCCACGCGCGCGCAGACCGACTGCAAATCGGGGCAAGTGATCAGCACACGCCCATCGGGCTTAAGCACCCGCACAAACTCCGCCAAAGCCAGCGGCACCTCGTGCGGGTACAGGTGCTCCATGTTGTGGCTAGACACCACCGCATCCACCGAGCCCGTGGCTACCGCCGACATGTCGGTCATGGTGCCCAACACATCGGGCTCCACCGCTGGGTCAATATCCAGGCGCAGCTCGGTCCAGCTTTGGTCAAACCCGGCGAACCCGTGCAGCCGACCCCGTGGGCCGCAACCCACGTTCAAGACCGTTTTCAGCGGGTTGATCAAAGCACCGCCGATACCGAGCCGAAAACTCGGGCCTTGCTGGCCCGGCGCCGCAGCGCCACGCTGCGAATCGTCGCGCGCTGAGTTTCAAGGGCAATCGATGGTTTCACGGGGCATGCTCCAAAGTAGATATTGAATGAGGCCACATCAACGCGCTCATGAACAATCACCTTAAGCTGTCGTTGAATGGCTGCAAAAACAGCTGAGATGTTGCTCATGATTTCTGGCGATAGGTGCCGGCAAACGTCCATCACCGCAGGCGAACAATCGCTGCCAGGCCAGCTCCCACAGAGCTCAGGGCCTCAAGCCCTCCCGCAGTGGTCTGCCCACATGGCGCGCAAAGCACGCTCAAAGTCCCGCGTGTAGGATTCTACGTCCCAAGCCGGTGCGGCTTGCAGGCGCGACCTCAGGCCTTGCTTGAGCTGCAGCAAGGCCACCCGGTCAGCAGCCATTTGCTGGGCAATCGCCACATAGGCATCGTCGTCCGCGGCCACCCACTCGGGCAGGCCGGCGGCCGTCATGAAGCTTGCGCCCATGCGGGAGACAAAGTTGCAGCCCGCCTTGACCACCACCGGCACGCCCATCCACAGGGCTTGCAGCGTGGTGGTGCCTCCGTTGTAGGGCACCGGGTCCAGGGCAATGTCCACGTCGGCGTACTCGGCCATCATGTCGGCCAGGCCCACCGGGCCGCGAAACACCAAGCGTGATTCGGCTATGCCGTGCGCGGCAAAGCGCGCCTTGAACGCCCGAATCGCGCCCTCGTCTTTGAAACTCGGCGCCTTGAGCAAGAGCTGCGACTGCGGCACGGCCTGGAGCACCCGGGACCACAGCGCCACCGTGTGCTGGGTGATCTTGGGCAGGTTGTTGAAGGAGCCAAAGGTCAGCGTGCGCTGGGCATGCGCCTGGGTGTACTTGGGGTAGGGGTAGTTCACCTCGGGCGCAAAGCAAAACACCGATTGCGGCAAGCGCCACACCCGTTCGGAATACAAGCCATCACTGCCCTCGGGCGCAACGACCGGGTCGGCCAATATCCAGTCCATGCTCGGCACCCCGGTCGAGCCCGGGTAGCCCAAAAACGTCAGCTGCACAGGCGCGGCCCTTTGCGCAAACATACTCATGCGCTGCAAGCTGGTGTGCCCGGCCAGGTCCACCAAGATGTCTATGCCATCGCTTTCAATGCGCTTTGCCATCTGGGCATCGCTCCAGTGTGTGCACTCCACCCAGTGCGCCACGCGCGAGCGCGCCTGCTGGGTTTGGTCGTCGTGCGACACCCCGGTGAAATACACCGTCAGCTCAAACTGAGCTTGATCGAGTCGCGCCAGCACCGGCTGCATGAAGATATTCACCGGATGCTGGTGGTGAAAATCGGCGCTCACCAGCCCCACGCGCAAGCGCTTGTGCGGCTGCCGGGGGTTGGCAAAGCTCTCCACACTGCGGCCACCCGCCCCCAAAGGCGCAAAGAGCTCACGGTGCAAGGCCGCCACCTCCTGGGCGCTGAGCTGGTCGCTGTAGAGCGCGCTCATGGCCGCGCTTGAACGCATTTTGGACAAAGGCCCTTCGGCGTCGGCCAGCGCATACAGGCTGATGGTGTAAACCAGAAAGATGAGCGCATCGCTGACTTCGAGCCTTGCCGGACGCGCAGAGACGGTGATGAGGGACTTCAATGCGCGGTTGAGCACCACATAAGCAACGGCCGCGATGCCATTGGCCATGAAGTAGGACAAGAGCAAAGGCAGCTCTTGCCGAAAAATGGTCAAGAGGATGGCGCAGCCCCAAATCAGGCTGCCCAGGCTCCAGTGGTCGACGGCCTGCTGGTCTTTGATCTTCAAAAAATAATGCAGCGCTGCCGCATAAATGATGGAGATGATCCCGAAAAACAGAAAGAGAGACGGGACAAGTGAGAGGCTGGACATGCTGGTTACACATCTTAACGACAGGCCGGCGCAGTCCCAAGGCCTTGGCCCATCAACGGCTGCCTTTGACCCCCTGATGCGGCAGTCCGCGCCGGTGGCTGCGGACATGCCCGTGACACCCGCTCTGGCCTGAAGGATCTGCCCCCAAGGGGCGAAGCCGTCCCTTGCGGACCGCTTTGCATAGCCGCAGCCGTGCAGTGGGCTTCACAGAAGTGTCATTTTTGAAACCTAGCCTCGGTAGATTTTTGGCCGCGCAATAAAACGCAAGGCGGGCCAGCTGTGATGAGTTGGGCCAGCGGGCCAGCGGCGGAGCCTCCTATGCATGCTTTTGTCAAACTGTCTTCCCTTGCCGCCCTGTCGCTTTGCCTGATGGCCTGTGGCGGAGGCGGCGGCTCGGGTACCCAGGCCTCAGCTACCCAGGCCTCGGGTGCCCCGCCCTCAAACCTTGCCAGCGAGCCCCCTATGACCCCGACACCCGCCCCCTCGGCACGGGTGCTCGACAAGCCGGTGCTCAATTTCACGGACACCGGCCTGAGCGTGACCGATGGCGTGACCCGCAACGGCATCTGGGAGGTCAGCACCCTCGAGGGCTGGCAGTATTCCCTGGACATGGGCAACACCTGGATCCTGGGCGATGGCGAATTCTTCGAAGTTCGGGGAGATGGGCCCAAAACCATCTGGGTCCGCGCCATCGACGGCTGGGGAAATACCTCGGAGGTCGTGATCGTCAGCTGCGTGCTCGACACCATGCCCCCGGCCCCTGTGCAGGCGCAGCTCGCCTCTCAGGGCCTGACCCGTCTGCTGCGCGTCACGGGCCTTGAGAACCAGGCCCGCTGGGAATACTCCGTGGATGACCAGCGCTCCTGGAGGCCCGGCACCGGCGACAGCCTGGCGGTGATGGGCAATGCCCTGCCAGCGCTGTGGCTCAGGCAGGTGGACCTTGCGGGCAACCTGTCGTCCGCGCAGCAGATCGCTCTGCAAGAAGCCGACAGCGCCACATGGCACGAAGCCTCCGGCAAGCCGCTAGAGCCCAGCGTGTTGTCATTGCAGGGGGCCCGTACCGTGTTGCTGCATGGCTCGGTGGTCCGGAACGACCCGGACTACATGCGCTGGGACATTCCTGCCGGTCAACAACTGCAGTCGATGCGGCTGATCCGCTATGTCTCCTCCGACGCGATCACGTTCTTTGCCCTGCAGCGCGCCGCCGTCTTCGACGCCGGTGAAAACACCAATCGAATGGTGACATTCGGCCATATGGGGCCGCCCGACCTCCTGCGCAATGTGGTGCAAAACATCTCAGCTGCCCAACTGGCGGCTGGACCCATGACGCTGTGGTTCCAGCAAACCGGCCCAGCGCCGACCGAGTACGCCATCGAACTGGTGTTTGCACCGGCACCCTAAGGCCTCAGGTTTACGGGGCATAAGAACCAACCGATCGGGCGTCTGAGGGCATGCGAACTTTTGCGTTAGCAGCCGTCACAAATGTTTCTTATCCGCTTCACGCCACCTTCATTTGCGCCCACTCTACTAAGGCGTCTTCAACCCCCACTCCATGGAGTCTCGACATGAGTAACGTGAATGCCGGCGAAACCTCTCGCCATTTTGATCAAGTCTTGCAAGAGGCCCAAGCCGGCGCCTCGCGCCGCCAAGTCCTGCGTGGCGGCTTGGGCCTGTCGGCCCTGTCTTTCCTGGGCCTGGCCGGTTGCGGCGGCGGCGACAGCACGGCCGCAGCGGCTTCACCCCTCAAAGCCTTGAACTTCACCGCCACCCCGCTGAACCAGACCTTTGACGGCGTCAGCGTGGCCAGCGGCTACAAAGCAGAAGTTTTGTACAAACTCGGCGACCCGATCAATGCTGCTACGCCCGCCTATTTGAACAATGGCACAGAAACATCCGCATCGTTTGATTTCCGCGCTGGTGACCACCACGATGGCATGTATTTCTTCGGTTTGGGCAGCAACAAGCAATGGAACAAAGCCGTTTCTGACAAAGGCATTTTGTGCATCAACCACGAGGCCATCACGCCTTTGTTTTTGCATGCCAATGGCCCTACCCCGGCGACCGGTAACCGCACGGTGGCCGATGAAGTACAAAAGGAATTCCGCCTGCACGGCGTGAGCGTGGTCGAAGTGAACAAGGTCAATGGATCCTTCCAAATCAACTTGGCTTCCGAATTCAACCGCCGCATCACCACCTTGACGCCGATGGAGATCTCTGGCCCGCTGCGTGGCCACAACTTGCTCAAGACCAAGTACTCGCCCACTGGCGTCATGACTCGCGGCACGATCAACAACTGCGCTTCGGGTTACACCCCCTGGGGCACTTACCTGACCTGCGAAGAAAACTATGCGGGTTACTTCAAGCGCAGTAACACAACAGGTCGCAGCGCCAACGAATTGGCCAGCGAAGCACGCAATGGCGTCACCAGCACTTCTGGCCGTGAGCGTTGGTCGTCGATTGTTGACCCCAGCACCGACGATTACGCGCGTTGGGACATCACAGTCACCGGTGCAAGCGCTGCCGATGACTACCGCAATGCCGCCAACACTTTCGGCTTCAACGTCGAAATCGACCCGTTTGCGCCCAACAGCACCCCCAAGAAGCGTACCGCCATGGGCCGTTTTGCACATGAAGGCGCTTGGGTGGGCCCCGTCACCGTCGGCAAGCCTGTGGTGTTTTACATGGGCTGCGACTCGCGCAACGAATACATCTACAAATTCGTGTCCACGGCTTTGTGGGTGGCCTCCGATGCCAACCGCGGCATGGCCGCTGGTGACAAATACCTGGACGATGGCAAGCTGTATGTCGCCCGCTTCAACAGCGATTTCTCAGGCGAATGGCTGGAGCTCAGCAACTTGGCCGGCACACAAGCAGCGCCATCGGGCACCACATTCACCTTTGGCGACGCCACCTCAGATGCTTACCTGAACACACGCCTGGCCGCCGACAAAAAGGGCGCAACCCCCATGGACCGTCCAGAGTGGGGCGCTGTGAACCCTGTGAACGGCGAGGTGTACATCACCTTGACCAACAACAGCAACCGTACGGTGGCTATGACTGATGCGGCCAACCCCCGTTCCTACAAGGACAACGACTCCAACACCACGACTGGTAACGCCAATGGCCACATCATTCGCTGGCGCGAGGCAGGCAGCAACCCAGCTGCCACCACATTCACCTGGGACATCTATGTCTTCGGCGCCGAAGGCGATGACGTGAACAACAAAGATGTCAATTTGTCGGGTTTGACCGCTGACAATTTCTTGTCCTCGCCCGATGGCCTGTGGTTTTCTGAGAAGACCGGCATCTTGTACATACAAACCGATGACGGCGCATTCACCAACGAAGCCGCGCCCAAGCAGGGCACCACCTGCATGTTGTTGGCAGCCATCCCAGGCACTGTGGGTGACGGCAGCACCGTGACCGTGACCAACACCTTGGGTAGCACCACAAAGACCGTGACGACCAAAGTGGGCAAAACCGGCGAACTCAAGCGCCTGCTCACCGGGCCCATTGAGTCTGAAATCACGGGCCTCACCGAGTCCTACGACGGCAAGGCCTTGTTCATCAACATCCAGCACCCGGGTGAAGATACGGCCGCGGCCAATATCGCCAGCCCAACCAGCAGCTGGCCTTACAGCACCGCCAACGGCAACCCGGCCGCCGCCACCACCGCCAAGAGCGCCCGCCCGCGCTCGGCCACCATTGTGCTGACGCGCATTGATGGCGGTGTGATCGGTACCGACTTCAGCCTGAGCTGATCTCGCCCCCAGCAGGGCCCGGCTCCTTCAGGGGGCTGGGCCCTTTTCTTTTGTCATCGGAGAAAACGGCTCGCTGGGCGATGCCCGCCTGCGCCGCTTCCTGCTCGGCCCAAAAGGCGCAGAGATTACCGAACGGTCGAGCAAATCACCACGGTCGAGCGCCCAAGGCCGGATCATCTCTATTGGCCCATTTTGGACGTAGACCTGTCGGTAGAGTCGATTCGCAAGCCGCAGGCTTTTCCCCGGGTATCACGGCCCTGAAGGGCCTGGCCGCTGAGCTTGGCAGCAAGGTCAACCGTTGCCCAGCTTCAAGCCCCAACGCGCCAGCGCCGCATCGTCGCTCACCCAGGGCCATCAAGGCCAAAGCTCGGCTGCCACCATGTACGACCCCGTCACAAAATCCCCAGTCGCTGTGACTTGGCTCCGGTCATGCTGGGCGTTGATCCAGATGTACTGCAAGCTCTACCAGCTCGGTCGCGCCTATACGTTTCAAGCGCCCGTTTTTGACGATGACCAGATGCGTGTTGGTTTGTATTGCCGTCTGGCGTGCGGCCTGGGCTGCGCGGCGCAGCGCGTTCAAGGCTGAGCGCAGATCCGGGTCTTTGGCCTTGGCCACTTCGGTAGCATTCATTGCTTTTCACCCCACTGCAACAGTGCTGGCTCCTCGCCAACGTTATCAAACTCCGCCCACGCATCCACGGCCGATTTGTAGGCATGATCAAGATTGTGCATGCCCGCTACAAAACGGCGGCGAACCACATCGTCGGGTATGTGGTGCCCGCCCTGTTTCACACGTTCAGCCACACGTGCTATTGCCGTATCGGCGTCAGGCAATCGCAAGAAAAACAGGCTGACGTGATAGCCCAGCACTTGCCACTTTGCAATGCGGCCCAAATAGGCCAGACCGGAAAGCGTGGTTTCAAAAGCAAAATTTTCACCCTTGCGTACACATTCATCCATCTCTTGCAGCATGAGGCGCCCCGCCTTGATTGCTGCTTGTTCAGGTGCGAACGGCGAAAGACCTGCTGCAATCAAGTCCGCATTGATGAAGCGGCGGCACTCTGCCTCTTGCGGAAGGAAAGAGCGAGCAAAGGTGGTTTTGCCCGCCCCGTTGGGCCCCGCAATGATGATGATTTTTTTGTCCATATCTGGGCCTGCGGGCTCGTTCAGTACAGGTCGGCCGACGAGCCGCAGCACTTCTTGTACTTCTGGCCGCAGGGGCAGGGCTCGTTGCGGCCCACTTTGGCGCTGGCCATTGACAGCGACTTGCTCACTGCACCCAGCTTAACAAAAAACTCGGCTTGGCTGGCCCATGCCTGGGCGTGCACATTGTCGAACAAGCGGTGCAGCCCGCCCACGCCCTCAATCTCGGCTAGCGCTGCGTCTTGCGCGGCCTGGTCACTGGCCGAGCGTGCGTCAAGTAAGGTGGATCTGCCCAACTCGTCCTCTAATTCCAAAATCGGGTCGGCATCGGCGCGGCAAGTGGCAATGCACAGCGCATGCCCCTCGCCGCTGAGCGTACTCTCAAGCCAGGAGTGAATTTTGTCGCAGGTGACCTTGGTCATGGGCTGCAGCAGTCACGACCCATCCATTAGGCGTTGCCCAGCTTCAAGCCCCAACGCGCCAGCGCCGCATCGTCACTCACCCGGGCATCAACCCAGCGTGCGCCCTCAGGCGTGACTTCCTTTTTCCAAAAGGGCGCCTGGGTCTTGAGGTAGTCCATCAGGAATTCGCAGGCTGCAAAGCTCTCGCCCCGGTGGGCTGAGCTCACCGCCACCAGCACGATCTGCTCGGTAGGCAGCATGAGCCCGACCCGGTGCACCACGCGGGCGGCGTAGATGTCAAAGCGCTCAAGCGCCGCATCGATCATGGCTTCGATGGCTTTTTCGGTCATGCCGGGATAGTGCTCAAGCTCGAGCGACTGCACCTCACCTTGGGCCACGGCAGAGCCGCGCTCCAGGTGGGCATGGCGGTCGCGCACCGTACCCACAAAGCTGCAGACCGCGCCAACCCGCAGATCGCCGGCGCGCAAGGCGGCCACCTCGGCGCCCAGGTCGAAGTCTGCGGTTTGTATGGTGACCCGGGCAGACACGCTCAGCCTCCGGTTACCGGCGGGAAAAAAGCCAGCTCGCAGCCCTCGCTCAAGGGCTGGTCTTCCTCGCTCATCACCTGGTTGAGCGCAGCGCGCACCGGCCGCTGGCGGTCCAGCGCCTGTGCGTAGGGCGCGCCCAAGGCAATCAGCTCGTCGCGCAATTGGCCCACAGTCAGGGCCTGGGTCTGGCGACGCTCGCCAGCGCCCAAGGCTTCGCGCAGGGAAGCGAAGTATTTGATGTTCACTTCGGTCATAGCAGGTCCGCCAGAGGAATGAAGGGCAGCACATCGCCGCGGGCGATGCGCAGGCCGGGCGCTACATCGAGCAGCCCATCGGCCCAGACGGCCGAGGTCAGCACGCCCGAGCTCTGGTTGGCAAACAGGTCCAACCCGCCCTCGGCATTGCGCCGCACCCGCAAAAACTCGCGCCGCTTGTCGGGCTTGGGCCAGTCAAAGTGTGCGGGCAACATGATCGCGGCGGGCAGCGCACCGCTGGCCCCTTGCAGGCGCAGCAAGAAGGGCCGCACCAGCAGCAGGAAGGTCACAAAGCTAGACACCGGGTTGCCTGGCAGGCCGATGAAGTGCGCAAAGCCCCCTGCGTGGTTCACGCGACCGTAAGCGAAGGGCTTGCCAGGCTTGATGGCGATCTGCCAGAGGTTCAATTCGCCCAGGGCCTGCACCGCCGGTTTGATGTGGTCTTCCTCGCCCACCGAGACGCCGCCGCTGGTCAAAATCAGGTCATGGCCTTGCGCCGCATGGGCCAGCGCTTGCACCGTGGCCTCGCGCTGGTCGGGCACGATGCCCAGATCGCTCACTTCGCAGCCCAGGCGCAGCAAGAGCGCGCGCAAAAAGAAACGGTTGGAGTTGTAGATGGCGCCGGGCGGCATGGCCTCGGGCGCTACCTGGCCGGGCATGACCAGCTCGTCGCCAGTCGACAGCAGCGCCACCCGCGGCCGACGGGCCACCGGCAAGCGGTCAAAGCCTATGCTGGCCGCCAGCCCGAGCTCGGCTGGCGACAGGCGCTGACCCCGGCGCAGCACCACCGCGCCGCGCGCCACATCCTCGCCGCGCCGGCGTATCCACTGGCCGGCGCTGGGGCTGGCCTTGATTTGCACGCGGCCATCCTCGAGCACCTGCGCGTCTTCTTGCATGACGATGGCATCGGCCCCTGGCGGCACCGGGGCGCCGGTGAAGATCCGCGCCAGCGAACCCGCTTGCAAAGCCGCAGCCGCACTGCCTGCAGCGATGCGCTGAGACACGGGCAGGCCCTGGACGGCCGGCAGATCAGCCAGGCGCAGGGCGTAGCCGTCCATGGATGAGTTGTCATGCCCGGGCACGTCCAGCGGCGAGCGCAGGTCCTGGGTGAGCACCCGGCCGTCTGCGTCAAAGGTGGAGACGCTTTCCTCAGGAAGAGGCGGCTCGGCGCGGGCAAGCAGGTCTTGCAGGGCCTCATCGAGCGGTCGCAGCGGGGCACGGGCGGGCAAGGTGTTCATGGGCTGAGCGTATACCGGCAGCGATAGGCGCTGAAGGATCGGGGTATTTTTAGCGGCGCATAGCGCCTCAGGCGGCGACGCGCAAATGGGGCCGGACCCGGGCGGCAATATAGGCCTTGATGCGGTTCACATCGGCAGGCATCAGCCGCAGGCGGCGCGGCTTGGCCTCCAGACCGTCGAAGCCGCTCGGACGCTCGGGCGGGCGGCCCAAGGCTTCTTCGATGGTGGCGGCAAATTTGATCGGCAGCGCGGTTTCCAGCACCAGCATCGGCAGGCCAGGCAGCAGGTGCTCGCGCGCGACCTTCAGGCCGTCGGCGGTGTGGGTATCGATCACCACGCCAAAACGGGCATCGGTATCGCGGATGGTCGCCAAACGGTTGGCATGGGTGCTTTTGCCGCTGGCAAAGCCGTAGCGCCCGGCCGCCTCGGCAAAAGCCGGGTGGGCGCTCAGGTCGAAAAAGCCCTGGCGCGCAAGCGCATCGGCAAACAGTGAACGGGTGAGCGCCGCGTCGCGGCCCAACAGGTCGAACACAAAGCGCTCGAAGTTGGACGCCTTGGAAATGTCCATCGAGGGGCTGGATGTCTCGTGCGTATCAGCCGAGCCCCGCACCCGGTAGATGCCGGTGCGAAAGAACTCGTCGAGTACATCGTTTTCATTGGTGGCCACCACCAACTGCGCGATCGGCAGACCCATCATGCGCGCCACATGGCCGGCGCAGACGTTGCCAAAATTACCGCTGGGCACGGTAAAGCTGACCTGCTGTGCGTCAGCGCTGGTGGCCTGGAAATAACCCGCAAAGTAGTACACCACCTGCGCCAACAGCCGCGCCCAGTTGATGGAATTGACCGTGCCGATGCGGTAGCTGCGCTTGAAGTCCAAGTCGCCCGAGACCGCTTTGACCATGTCCTGGCAGTCGTCAAACACGCCTTCGACGGCGATGTTGTGAATGTTCTCGTCGAGCAGGCTGAACATCTGCGCCTGCTGAAAGGCGCTCATGCGGCCATGCGGGCTGGTCATGAAAACCCGCACGCCTTTTTTGCCGCGCATCGCGTATTCGGCCGCGCTGCCGGTGTCGCCACTGGTAGCGCCCAGGATGTTGAGCTCCTCGCCCCGGCGGGCTAACTCGTACTCAAACAGGTTGCCCAGCAGCTGCATGGCCATGTCCTTGAAGGCCAAGGTGGGGCCATTGGACAGAGCTTGCAGGTACAGGCCTTCTTCGAGCGGCTTGAGCGGCACGATGGCGTCGGTACCGAACACCTCGCGGGTGTAGGTCTTGCGACACAGCGCGAGCAGATCGGCTTGAGGAATGTCGTCGATGTAGAGCTTGAGGATCTCGAAAGCCAGATCGGCATAGCCGCGGCTGGCCCAGACCTGGCGCAGCTCGGCCAGGCGGGCGCCGATCTGCGGGTAGCTTTCGGGCAGGTACAGCCCGCCGTCGGGCGCCAAGCCTTCGAGCAAGATCTCGCAAAAACGCCGGCGGTCCGGGTGCCCCCGGGTGGAGAGGTAGCGCATCAGGCCAGCTCCTCCTTGCGGATGCGGATGATGGGCGCCAGCACGCTAGGCAGGCTCTGCATCTTGGCCATGGCCTCGTTCATGTGGGCCTCCACACAGTCGTGGGTCAGGATGATCAGGTCGGTCTGGTTGGAGCCCTCGCCTCCGACTTCATCGGCCTCGCGCTGCAGCACCGCATCGATGCTGATGCCGGCCTCGGCCAAGATGCCAGTGACGCGGGCGAGCACGCCGGCCTCGTCGGCAACCCGCATGCGCAGGTAGTAGCTGGTGCAAACCTCGCCCATGGGCAGCACCGTCAAGTCGCTCATGGCGCCCGGCTGGAAGGCCAGGTGCGGCACGCGGTTGAGCGGATCGACGGTGTGCAGACGGGCCACATCGACCAGGTCGGCAATCACCGCACTGGCGGTCGGCTCGCTGCCCGCGCCCTTGCCATAGTACAGGGTGGTGCCCACCGCATCGCCTTGCACCACCACCGCGTTCATCGCGCCTTCGACATTGGCGATCAGGCGCTTGGCTGGAATCAGACAGGGGTGTACCCGCAGCTCCACGCCTTGCGCGGCCCGCTTGGTGATGCCCAGCAGCTTGATGCGATAACCCAGCTGCTCGGCATAGCGGATGTCCTGCGCCTCCAGTTTTGTGATGCCCTCGACATAGGCTTTGTCGAACTGCACCGGAATGCCAAAGCCTATGGCCGACATCAGCGTGGCCTTGTGCGCCGCATCCACGCCCTCGATGTCAAAGGTCGGATCGGCCTCGGCATAGCCCAGTCGCTGCGCCTCCTTGAGCACCGCCTCAAAGGGCAGGCCCTTGTCGCGCATCTCGGAGAGGATGAAGTTGGTGGTGCCGTTGATGATGCCCGCGATCCATTCGATGCGATTGGCCGTCAAGCCCTCGCGCAGCGCCTTGATGATGGGAATGCCACCGGCCACCGCCGCCTCGAAGGCCACCATCACGCCTTTTTTCTGGGCCGCTGCAAAAATTTCGGTGCCGTGCACGGCCAGCAAGGCCTTGTTGGCGGTCACCACATGCTTGCCGGCAGCAATGGCTTCGAGCACCAGTTGTTTGGCGATGCCGTAGCCGCCGATGAGCTCGACCACGATGTCCACCTGCGGGTCGGCAATGACGGCGCGGGCGTCAGCCACCACCGTCACTTGATCGCCCACCAGCGCCTTGGCCCGGGCCACGTCCAGGTCGGCCACGATGCTGACTTCAATGCCTCGGCCGGCGCGGCGCATGATCTCTTCCTGATTGCGCTGCAAGACGGTGAAGACGCCGCTGCCCACCGTGCCTATGCCCAGCAGGCCTACGCGTATGGGTGCCAATGGTTTATTGCTCATGATGTCTGTCTTCCAAAATGACAAAGGGGGCCCGCCAGTCCTGGCGAGATCCGGCCGCAGCGGGCCAATCAGGCGCTGGCCGTGCTCCTGCGGGCGGCATGCCGCTTGCGCCAGCCTTCGAGGAACTTGGCCACGCGGCCTATGGCCTCGCGCAGATCGTCTTCGTGCGGCAAGAAGACCATGCGGAAATGGTCAGGCGTGGCCCAGTTAAAGCCCGTTCCCTGCACCAGCATGACTCGGGTTTCTTCGAGCAGCTCCAAAAACAGCTGGCGGTCGTCGACCACCGGGTAAACCGCCGGGTCCAGCCGGGGAAACATGTACAGCGCGGCGCTGGGCTTGACGCAGCTCACGCCGGGAATGGCGGTGATGAGCTCATGGGCCAAGTCGCGCTGGCGGCGCAGTCGCCCGCCCTCGCCCACCAGTTCGCGGATGCTTTGGTAGCCGCCCAAGGCAGTTTGTATCGCCCATTGGCCGGGCACGTTGGAGCACAAGCGCATGTTCGAGAGCATGTTCAGGCCCTCGATGTAGTCTTGCGCGTTTTTCTTGTCGCCCGAAATCACCATCCAGCCTGCGCGGTAGCCGCAGGAACGGTAACTCTTGGACAGGGAATTGAAGGTCAGGGTGAGCACATCTTCCGACAGGCTGGCCAAGGGGGTGTGCACCACGTCGTCGTAGAGCACCTTGTCATAAACCTCATCGGCAAAGATCACCAATTGATGCTCGCGGGCAATGGCCACAATTTGCTCAAGCAGCTCGCGCGAGTACAGGGCACCGGTCGGATTGTTGGGGTTGATGATCACAATGCCCTTGGTGTTGGGCGTGATCTTGCGACGGATGTCGGCCAGGTCGGGCATCCAGCCATTGGACTCGTCGCACAGGTAGTGCACCGGCGTTCCACCCGAGAGCGAGGCGGCCGCCGTCCACAGGGGATAGTCGGGCGCGGGCAAGAGCAATTCGTCGCCGTCGTTGAGCAGGCCGTTGGTGGCCATGACGATCAGCTCACTGGCCCCGTTGCCCAGATAAATATCGTCCAGGGTCACACCCTTGACGCCCTGGCGCTGGGTCTCGTGCATCACCGCCTTGCGAGCCGCAAAAATGCCCTTGCTGTCCGAATACCCGGCCGAGGTGGGCAGGTTGCGGATCATGTCCTGCTGGATTTCCTCGGGCGAATCAAAGCCAAACGGCGCGAGGTTGCCGATGTTGAGCTTGATGATCTTGTGCCCCTCCTCCTCCATGCGCCGCGCCGCGTCCATGATGGGACCCCGGATGTCGTAGCAGACATTGGCGAGCTTGGCGGATTTGGTGATGGGCTTCATGGCAGGACGAGGGTAAACACAATCGGGCCCAAGCGCAGAAGGCGGCGGGCCAAACCGAGTGAAAACCTATAATTTGACCACACAAACCAGGCCGACTTTGCGGCGCAATGTGTCCGGGCTGCCCCACCGCGTCCCGTCAGCCCTTTCTACACCCCATGAAACTTCAGCCCGACCGATCCGACGCCCCCACCATCCTCGGCTATGGCGATGACTGGATAGGCATAGGCCATCAGGGCCAGGCACAAAAGATCCAGCACAGCCTGGTGCTTGATTCGCGCGGCTCGCATTCTGACTGGCAATGCGCACGCTTCGAGGACTTGGGCCCCGCACACTTTGAGCGTCTGGCCGATCTGGCGCCGGAATTGGTGGTTTTCGGCAGCGGAGCGCGCCTGCGCTTTGTGGCGCCAGCCCTCTTGCGCGCGCTGATGGCCCGGCGCATCGGCATCGAAACCATGGACACGGTGGCCGCCTGCCGCACCTACAACATCCTGGCTGGCGAGGGCCGGCATGTGGTCGCTGCACTGCTGCTGGAAGTGCCGCAGGCATGGGCTCCATAGCCGAGCTTGGCCTTTGAGGCTAAAATCACGCGTTTTGGCCCCAAGGGCAGCCCCGGTAAGCGCAAGCCGAGGCAGCGCCCGCCAAAGCGCTAGAGCCATCGAGAAGCCACAACAAGCACAGGCCGTCAGGCCATACACCACTTTCGACAGGGTCCCCGCAGCATGGCAGTCGTCGTCAACAAATCCATCCCCGAATTCGAAGCCTTGGCCACCGGCGGCGTCAAGGTCACCCAGAGCAACCACCTAGGCAAGCTGGTGGTGCTGTATTTTTATCCCAAGGACAACACGCCTGGCTGCACCACGGAAGCGATGCAGTTTCGCGACAAATACAAAGACTTCGTCAAGGCCGGCGCGCTGGTTTTCGGCGTCTCGCGCGACAACATGAAGTCCCACGAAGACTTCAAAGCCAAGCTCGAGCTGCCCTTCGAGCTGATTGCCGACACTGAAGAGAAGATGTGCCATATGTTTGGCGTGGTCAAGAACAAGATCATGTACGGCAAGAAGGTCAAGGGCATAGAGCGCAGCACCTTCCTGATCGGCGCCGACGGCCAGCTCAAGCAGGAATGGCGTGGCTTGAAGGTGCCCGGCCATGTTGACGAAGTGCTGGTGGCGGTCAAGGCGCTGAAAAAAGCCGGCTGACTTCATACCGGCGACCCGTCATAGGGGTCGTGCATAATGTTTCGATGCTCTTGATCGCCGAGTGCGTCCTCCCTCAAAAAGCCGCCCGGCACCCCCGGCGGCTTTGTCGTTTTAAGAGCCCCACCGCTGAGCAATCTGCCCGGCGGCCCGCTTCTGACTCCTGAATCCACCATGCCCCTGCCTCCAGCCCCCACCCAGCGCGCCAGCGTCCTGTCCAAGCAAGCCTACGGCGGCCAGGCCCGCGGTGCCGAATCCCCAGCTCAAAAGCGCGGGGCGGCAGCCGCTCGGCTTGAGCAGGAGGCTCATGCGGATGTGGAACAAGCCAGACCGCCCGAGCCCAGCCAGGCGCCGCGCGGACGCAAAAAGAGCCAGCCGCAAGCGCTGCCCACCGCCAGCGTCACCCCCAAGGACACCGCCAGCGCCGTGACCAGTGCACCGGCCGCGCCAGAGGCCAGCACAGCGGCCGCACCGCGCAGCCAGGCCCGCAGCAAGCGCAAAAGCACAGGCCCGACCAAACTCTTTGTGCTCGACACCAATGTGCTGCTGCACGATCCGATGTGCTTGTTCCGCTTTGAGGAGCACGACATCTTCCTGCCCATGATCGTGCTCGAGGAGCTCGACGGCCACAAAAAAGGCATGACCGAGGTGGCCCGCAATGCGCGCCAGACCAGCCGCACCTTGGACGCGCTGGCCGCCGAAGGCAGCGACATCGCCAAAGGCCTGGTGCTCAGCAGCACTGGCCACAGCGAAGCCGGCGGCCATCTGCTCTTCCAAACCCGGCCACTGAGCGGCGAGTTGCCCATGGCACTGCCCCAGGGCAAGGCCGACAACCAGATCCTGGGCGTGGTCGAGGCTCTGCGCAAGGAGCTGGCGCCGCGCGAGGTGGTGCTGGTGTCCAAAGACATCAATATGCGGGTCAAGGCCCGCGCCCTGGGCCTGTCGACCGAGGACTACCGCAACGACAAGACCCTGGAAGACGGCGATCTGCTCTACAGCGGCGCGCTGGCCTTGCCGCCCGACTTCTGGACCCGCCAAAGCAAAACGGTCGAGAGCTGGCAGCAGGGCAGCCACACCTTCTACCGCATCAGCGGGCCGATCGTCGACAGCCTGCTGATCAACCAGTTCGCCTACTTCGAGGCGGCCGGCGAGCCGCCGCTGTATGCCCGGGTGACCGAAATCCGTGGCAAGACGGCGGTGCTCAAGACGCTCAAGGATTACACCCACCTCAAGCACGCCATCTGGGGCGTGACCATGCGCAACCGCGAGCAGAACTTCGCGATGAACCTGCTGATGGATCCGGAGGTCGACTTCGTCACCCTCACCGGTACCGCCGGCACCGGCAAGACGCTGATGGCGCTGGCTGCCGGCCTGACCCAGGTGCTTGACGACCGCCGCTACACCGAGATCATCATGACCCGCGCCACCGTCTCGGTGGGCGAAGACATCGGCTTTCTGCCCGGCACCGAAGAAGAAAAAATGGGCCCCTGGATGGGCGCGCTCGACGACAACCTGGAGGTGCTGGCCAAGAACGATACCGGCGCCGGCGAATGGGGGCGCGCCGCCACCAACGAGCTGATCCGCTCGCGCATCAAGGTCAAGAGCATGAACTTCATGCGCGGCCGCACCTTCCTGAACAAATACCTGATCATCGACGAGGCGCAAAACCTCACGCCCAAGCAGATGAAGACGCTGATCACCCGCGCTGGCCCGGGCACCAAGATCATCTGCATGGGCAACCTTGCGCAGATCGACACGCCCTACCTGACCGAAGGCTCTTCCGGGCTGACCTATGCGGTGGACCGCTTCAAAGGCTGGCCGCATGGTGGGCACATTACCCTGGCACGCGGCGAGCGCTCGCGCCTGGCCGACTTCGCCAGCGAAGTGCTCTGAACTTTATCGGCCCAAGGGGCAAGCCCGGCGCTGCGCTCTCATTCGGGCGAGGCCGCAATGCCTTTGCGCAGCCGGCCCAGCAGCTCATAGAGCTGCGCCATCTCGCGGCCGTTGAGGCCGCCGAGCAATTGCAGCAGCCACTTTTCATGCTCAACCGCCATGCGGTCGAACCATGTCTGCCCAGCCGGGGTGATGCGCACGATCAGGGCCCGCCTGTCACTCGGATCGTTCAGGCGCTCCACCCAGCCTTCGCTCACCAATTGGTCGGTCAGGCCGGTGACATTGGCGCCGGTGACCATCAGGTGGCTCGACAAAGCGCTCATGCGCAGGCCCTGAGGATGGAGGCTGAGCTGGGCCAGATAGTCAAAGCGCGGCAAGGTGGTGCCAAATTGCGAACGCAGCAGGGCTCGGATGGACTGCTCGATCTGCGTGCTGCAGGCCAGCAAGCGCAGCCACAGCCGGATGGCTTGATGGTCATCGGGAGATATGCCGGCTTCCCGACCGAGCTCACGGTCACTGGCACCGCGCTTGTTGACTGAATCCATGCACCGCATTGTGCAACGCGGTTTCCTGACCAATCGAACAGCGCAAACACTCTTTGCAATGGCAAACTCTCTTGACCTTTGAAAGGCTTCCGAGCATCATCGGTTTGTTTCTGTGAAGAAACTAAGTTTTACCTATAAAACGCAAAAATCAAATCTGATCCAGCCATGAGCATCCAAGGCATAGACGAAATCACCCTCAGCGCGGCCGATCTGCCAAGCTGCCGCCGCTTTTTCACCGACTGGGGCTTGAGCCTGGTGCAGGAGTCGGCGCAGGAGCTGGTGTTCGAATCGCTCAACGGTTGCCGGGTGGTCGTCGCCCATCCCGACCGCCCGGGCCTGCCGCCCGGCCTGGAAGACGATCCCACCTTGCGCCAGGTGATTTGGTCGGTGGCGGGCCCGACCGAGCTGGCGCAGTGGTCTGAGCGCATGCGCAGCGCGCCGGGCTGGCAAGAGCAGGCCGGCCGGGTGCTGTGCCAGGACCCGATGGGCCTGTCGGTCGGCGTTCAGGTCACCCGCAAGAAGGCGCTCGAGCTGCCTTGCGCCAGCACCAATACCTGGAGCCACAGGCCACGCATCGACCAGGCTGCGCCCGCTTACGACCGCGCCCAGCCGGTCGAAGTGGGCCATGTGGTGCTGTTCACCCGCGACCTGGCCGCCACCTCGCGTTTTTACGAAGAGGTGCTGGGCTTCGTGATCTCCGACCGCTACCCCGGCCGTGGCCACTTCCTGCGCTGCGCGGCGCGCGGCGGCCACCATGACCTGTTTCTCCTGCAGCCGCCCGAGCCCCGGCAAGGCCTGAACCATGTGGCCTTCACCGTGCGCGATTTGCATGAGGTGATCGGCGGTGGGCTGCACATGTCTCGCCAGGGCTGGCCAACCGAACTGGGCCCGGGTCGGCACCCGATTTCATCGGCCCTGTTCTGGTACGTGGTGAGCCCGGCAGGCGCGCTGGTCGAGTACTACACCGACGAGGACGAGCTGACCGAGGCCTGGCAGCCGCGTGAATTCACACCCGGCCCCACGGCCTTTGCAGAATGGGCGGTCAAGGGCGGCATCGACGGCCACACCCGTCGCCAGAAAGACGCTGAAGCGCCCAGCGGGCGCTTCATGACCGACAAGCCCAAGACCTGAATTGGAAATTTGCCATGGCCACGCTTTACAACGAGACCCACCAAAGCCGCAGCGCGGCGCCCACCGCCTATGAAAACCTGCTGGGCGACGCGATCGAGCGTGCCTTCGCCGCGGGCATTCATGAACTTGAAGACCTGGTCCGTTACCTCAACGCCTCGGGCCAGGTCGGCCCCGACGGCCAGCCCTGGACCGCCCAGAGCTACCAGCAGGAAATGGCGCGCCTGAGCGCTTGAAGCGAGCAAGGAGAGTGAAGCGATGAAAAACGATCTCATGACCGCCCAGGCCGACCCGATAGACGCCGCTTTGGCTGTCGGCCTGAAGGACCTCTGGTTCCCGATCTGCCCTTCGGGCTTTGTGCAAAGCAGCCCGGTCTCACTGCGCCGCCTGGGCTACAAGATCGCGCTGTGGCGTGACGCCAGTGGCAAGGTCCACGCCCTGGAAGACCACTGCCCGCACCGCGGCGCGCCGCTGTCGCTCGGGGTGAATTTGGGTGACCGCCTGGCCTGCGCCTACCACGGGGTGCAGGTGCGCTGCGACGGCACGGTGATGAAGGTGCCCGGCAGCCCCGGTTGCAAGCTCGAGGGCTCGCGCGCCGCCCGCATGTTCCACACCGCTGAGAGCAATGGCGCTATCTTTTTGTTCAATGCCAAGGACCCGGCCTTGAGCGAAGCGCCCCCCCTGCAACTGCCCGAGCAACTGACGTCGCCCGAATGGTCGTCCTTCCTGTGCTACACCGAATGGGGCTGCGACTACCGCTACGTGATCGACAACGTGATGGACCCGATGCACGGCGCCTACCTGCACAAGCAGTCGCACACCATGGCCGAAGGCGACATGACGGCCGAGTTTCAGATTCGGGAGTTGCCCCAGGGCTTTATCTTTGAGAAAAAAGGCCAGCGCGACGTCAACTTCGACTGGACCGAATGGATGGACAGCGGCATACACATCATGCGGCTGGAGATCCCCTACCCCAAGACGGGAGGGCCGGGCGGCAACTTCAGCATCATCGGCAGCTACACGCCGATTGATGCGCGCACCGCAGGCGTGTTTCACTGGCGCTGCCGGAAGGTGAGCGACTGGCAGCGAGATACCTGGCGTTTTCTCTACAAGAACCGGCTTGAGCAGCGCCACTGGAATGTGCTGGAGCAAGACCGGGTGGCAGTGGAGAACATGGAGCCCGATGCCAATCAGCGCGAGCACCTGTACGCCCATGACATGGGCATCGTGCGTCTGCGCCGCCACCTGCGCCGCCTGGCCGAGCAACAAGTCGAGCGCCTGGCCGCCACCTGAAAGCAAGCCCGCAGGCTTTAAGATCACGGCCCGGGCCGCGCCACGCGCGGCCCTGCTTTTTTGACCCGCTCCTACAGCATGACCACCAAAGACACATTACAAGCGTGGGTGCACACGCTGCGCCACGAAGCCCAGGACATCATCAGCGTGGAACTGCGCCCGGCCGCTGGCACCGTCTGGCCGGCTTTCACGCCCGGCGCTCACATCGATCTGCACCTGCCCGGCGGCCTGGTGCGCAGCTATTCCCTGTGCAACCCGGCCAGCGACAGCCAGCGCTATGTGATCGGCGTGCTCAAAGACAAAGCCAGCCGCGGCGGCTCGCGGGCGGTGCACGAGCTGCTGCGGGTCGGCATGGCCCTGACCATCAGCGCGCCGCGCAACCACTTCCCGCTGGTCGAGGACGCGGCCCACAGCGTGCTGGTGGCCGGCGGCATCGGTATCACGCCGCTGCTGTGCATGGCAAGAAGGCTCAGCAGCCTGGGCCGCTCCTACGAAGTGCTCTATTTCGCCCGCAACCGAGCTGCCGCCGCCTTCGCCGATGTGCTGCAAGAGCTGGGTGCCAAAGTACATTGGCACTTCGATAACGAAGCGGGCGGCCCGCCCGATTTGCGCGCGCTGCTGTCTGCCCGCCGTGCGCAGGACACCCACTACTACGCCTGCGGCCCCACGCCCATGCTCGACGCCTTCGAGGCCGATTGCCAGGCCCTGGGCCTGAGTCATGCGCACCTGGAGCGCTTTAGCGCCAAGCCGGTCGAGGCTGCCAGCGACGCCCGCAGCAGCTACAGCGTCGAGCTGCGCCAAAGCGGCATCACCTTTGAAGTGCCGGCCGGCAAGACCCTGCATAACAAGCTGATCGAACTCAAGATCGACGTGCCCTGGAGCTGCGAAGAAGGCATTTGCGGCTCCTGCGAAACCCGGGTCCTCGAAGGTCAGGTCGACCACCGCGACATGGTGCTCACCCCTGCCGAGCAGGCCGACAACAAGGTCATGATGGTGTGCGTCTCCGGCTGCAAGAGCGAGCGGCTGGTCCTAGACCTCTGAGACCGATCGCGCCGAGGGCGGCGCTCCCACAAAGTCCCAGCGCACCTGGTTGGAAGAGTGTGGGAGCTGCGCCCTCGCAGCGATGCGGCGGTGGATCGACCGCCGAGCCCCGAGCGCAGGCCACATCGCGCCGAGGGCGGCGCTCCCACAAGGCGGCGCTCCCACAAAGTCCCAGCGCACCTGGTTAGAAGGGTGTAGGAGCTGCGCCCTCGCAGCGATGCGGCGGTTCATCAAAAGCCGCATCGCGCCGAGGGCGGCGCTCCCACAAGGCGGCGCTCCCACAAGGCTGCGTTCCTCCGGGACAGCGCTGGTCTCAGGCCGATGCGCTGGGATAGGGGCTGTCGTCGCTGGCGGCGAGCATGGCCCGCAGCAGTTGTTCGCTCAGTTCACCGCGCAAATTTCTGGCCGCCGGATCAGACCATAAATTGCGCAACTCCAGAGGGTCGACGGCCAGATCGTAGAGCTCGCCCCAGCTCTGGCCGTCGTAGAGCGTCAGGCGGTAGCGGTCGGTGCGCCAGGTGCGCATGCGCAGTCGCCGGTCCAGACCGAAATCTGCACGCTGGCTTTCTTCCTCAATGATCAGGCCCTGCCGTGCTTCGTCCTGACCCAGCAGGTTGCGGCCCTGCATGCCGTTGACCGGCGGCAAGCCCGCCCGCGCCAGGACGGTCGGCGCGAGGTCCAGGGTCTGAGCCAAGTCATGGCGCACCGCGCCTTGGCGCGCACCGGCGGTATCGCGCCAGATCAGGGGGACGCGGGTCATGCTGGTGTAGTGCAGCCCGCCCTTGAACATCAGGCCACGATCGCCGAGCAACTCGCCATGGTCGCTGGTCATCAGCACCACGGTGCTGTCGTCCAGACCGAGCCGCTGAAGCTGGGCCATCACGCGGCCGATGGCGGTATCGATAAAAGCAATGCTGCCGTAGTTGAGCGCGGTCGCCTCTCGCACCTCTTGCTCGCTGGCGGCAAACGCGGCGTGGCCGGGGCGAAAGTCGGGGCTGCGCGCGCGCTGGCGGCGCAGTGCATCGATCGCCGGGGGCGGGTCGTACAAGGCGGCGGCAAAGCTCTCGGGCAAAGACACGTCGGCCGGGTCGTACAGACCCCAGTAAGACCCCGGCGGCGTGAAGGGGTGGTGCGGATCGGGGAAGGAACACTGCAAGAAAAAAGGCTCGCCGGCCGCAGCAAAGCGGGCCAGCTGCTCGCAGCTTTGCTCGGCAATCCAGGCGGTTGGATGCAGCTCCTCGGGCAAGCGGGTGCGCCAAGCCTGACCCAGCCGCCCCAGGGCCAGCGGCGGGGTCGGCAAGGCATGCGTGGGCCCCATCAGCTGCTCGGCCTCGGCGGTCTGCCGACGCAGCCAACGGCGCCAGTGGCCTTGCTGCTCGTCGCCATGGCCTATGCTCAGCTGCACCTGCTCGAAGCCGTAATAGGGCAGGTCCAGGTCGAAGTTATCGTCCTGCGCCCAGGCGCTGCCCACCTCCTGCCCATAGCGGCCGGGGAAACGCTGCAGGGCGTCATGCGGACGACGCTGACCAGCAGCGGGCCAAGGCGGCGGCACGGCAGTGATGTTCTGCAAATGCGCCTTGCCCACCAAGGCTGTGCGCCAGCCTGCGCGGCGCAGCACATCGACGAAGGTGGTCTCCCCCAAAGACAGCTCCCGCCCATTCATCTGCACCCCATGCACGCTGGGCAGGCGCGCGGTCATCAGGCTGGCCCGGTTGGGCTGGCAAATCGGCGTGGCCACATGGCACTGTTCGAAGCGCTGAGCTTGCCGGGCCAGCGCATCGATGTGCGGCGTGCGCAAAATGGCATTGCCGTAGCAGCCCAGGTGATCAGCCCGGTGCTGGTCGGTGATGAAGAGCACGAAGTTGGGGCGTGAATCGCCCCGACCGGCGGCGCCGTTCAAGCCGCCGCCCGACGACCGATCAGGGGTGGAGGGCCCAGGCACAAGGCCCCCCGCACTCAATCGGCTTTGACACCCAATTCGCGGGCGAGCTGACCGTAGCGCTGGGTGTCGGCCTTCATGAAGTCGGCCAGCACCTGCGGCGTGCCGCCCAGGGGCTCGACGCCAGCGCCCAGCAGGCGTTCGCGCACATCGGGCAGCTTGATGACGGCATTGATCTCCTGGTTGATGCGCTGCACCACCGCAGCCGGGGTCGCCGCCGGCGCAAAGACGCCATACCAGGCATTGACCTCGACCTGACCCACGCCTTGCTCGGTGGCGGTGGGCACATCGGGCAGCAAGCTAGAGCGCGATTTTTCCGTCAGCGCCAGCGGCACCAATTTGCCGGCCTTGATGTGCTGCAAGGCACCACCCACACCGGTGTAGAGCAGTTTGACCTCGCCAGCCAGGGCCGCATTGAGCGAGGGGGCCACGCCCTTGTAGGGCACGTGCAGCAGGTCCACACCCGCCGAGCGCTTGAACATCTCGCCCGCAAAGTGCATAGGCGAGCCGTTGCCCGGGCTGCCGTATGCCAGGCCACCCTTGCGGGCTTGCTCGAGCAGACCCTTGAGGTTGTTCACGCCCAAGGAGGGGCTGGCCACCAGCACCAGCGGCGTGGTGGCCGGCGCGATCACCGGCAGCAGGTCTTTGTTGACGTCAACCCCACCGCCTGCGCCTGGTGGCAGCACATGCGGGGAAATCGCCATGGTGTTGGGGGTGAGCAGCAGGGTGTGGCCATCGGGCGCGGCTTTGGCCACAAAGCTGGCCCCCAGCAGGGCACCGGCGCCAGGCCGGTTCTCCACCACCACCGGCTGCCCCAGGCGCGGGGCCAGCTTCTCGGCGATGAGGCGGGCGGCCACGTCGGGGCCGCCGCCAGGTGGGAATGGCACCACCAGGGTCACTTGTTTGCTGGGGAAGGCCTGGGCCCAGGCGCTGCCTGCAAGCACACTCACACAAGCCAGCCCACCAGCCACCAAAGCCAGTCGGAAAGAACCCTGAGCCAAATTCATGTGGACCTCCAGATCGCAAGTAGAGTTTTCAAGAAACGAGACTCAAACCTGATCATCATAGCCGCCGGGTGACACAGAGCCAGGGGGGTTTTCATGCATATCGCGCCGAGGGCACCAGGCCCGCACTCAAGGCGCGCTCGCCAATCAGGTTGGCTGCATCTCGAAGCGCCGTCAGGTGATGGGCCACGATGTGGGCCTCGTCGATCACCCTGGGCAGCCAGGAGCAACTGAGCGATGCAATCAACGCATGGCCCGCAAAGACGGGGACCGAGATGGCACCAAACCGCTCGGGCGAATCGGAGCCGAGTTCCGATGGATCGCGGGTGCAGTAGCCCCGCGATCGCCCGGCCGCCACCAAACGCTGCAAGGCGTCCTTGCGCAGCGCGGATCGATCCTGCTCATTGGGCTTGCGCGACAGCGTGGCCACAATCGAACGCCGCTCTTCTTCTGGGCAAAAAGCCAGATAGCAACGACCCAATGAAGACACCAGCATGGCCGGCCGGAAGCCCAGCACCCGGTAATTGACCGCCAAACTGTTGATCGGCCGATGGGCATCGAGGATGAGCATGGCCGCACCGTCCCTGACGGCCAGATCCGTCGGCCAAGGTACCCGCTTTTCCAGCATGACGCGAATCGGCGCAGCCAGCGCCGACAGGCGCGCACGCCACTGCGCCGCCGCCCCGGCGTTGCCGGGCGCCGCCGCCGGTGCGTAGCGGCGCTCGAGTTCATGGCGAACCACCCAGCCCGACTCGATCAGGGTCTTGAGAATGCGCAAGAGCGAGGCCTTGGGGATGCCGGTTTGCACATGCAACTCGGCCAGGGTCAGCGCGGAGGACTCCTCAACGGCGTGCATCACCGCCAGGCCACGACTGAGCGCACCGATGGACTTGACCCCGACTGGCTCACCCATTAGGACTAACCCTCAAAAAGTTTCACTCAGTGAAATTATCCCTTTTTCCCTAACCAGTGGCTCCCTTAGATTCCCATTCACCCATAACCAGTCCACCACCTCAGGGGAGATCGCCATGAACCAAAACCGCCGCAAGATCATTCTTGCATCTCTGGGCGCCGCAGCCACCGCTGCCGCCACGCTCGGTCATGCCCAAAGCTTTCCTGATCGACCGATCACGCTGATCGTCTCGTATCCCCCGGGCGGCGACACCGATGCCATGGCACGGCTCTACGCAGAAAAGCTGACCACACGACTCAAGCAGTCGGTGATCGTGGAGAACCGGCCAGGGGCCGGCGGCACGCTGGGCAACACCATGGCACTGAAGGCGCGGCCAGACGGCCACACCCTGCTGTTCACGCCCAACCCCTTCACCACCGCGCCCGCCCTGCTCAAACTGACCCCGGCCAACAGCTACGACCCGGTCAATGGCTTTGACCCGGTCATCCAGACGGGCTGGCAGTCTGTGCTGATCGTGGCCCACGCCGACACCGGCATACGCACGGTGCGCGATCTGGTGGCGCAAGCCAAGAGCGGCAAGCCCCTGAATTACGGCAGCCCTGGGGCCGGCTCGCCCATGCACATCGCCGCAGAACTGCTCAACCGTGCGGCCGGCATCAATGTTCAGCACATCCCCTATCGCGGCATCGGGCCGATGATCCCGGAACTGCTGGCCGGGCGGCTGCAGCTCGGTTACACCACCTATGGACCCGTGGCCCAACACATCGCCGCGGGCAAGTTGGTTGCGGTGGCACTGACCGATCCCGAACGCACCTCGCTCATTGCAGGGCTGCCCACCGTGGCCGAGCAGGGCTACCCGACGGTCAAGGAAGGCGCTTGGCACGGCATCATGGCGCCCAAGGGCACCCCCTCGTCCGTCATCGCCCTGCTCAACGGACACCTCAACGAGATCCTGAAGATGCCCGACGTCATCGAAAAAATGGCGGTCTTCGGCGCGCGCCCGGCCGGCGGAGCGCCGGAGCAACTCTTCAAGGTCAACGCCGAAGACTACACGCGCCTGATCAAGACCATCAATGATCTGAAGATCACGGCCGACTGACGTGTCTGCAAGCTGGCAGGGCTGGCCGGGCGGCGCAGCGCCACGGATGCCCCCATGAGCACTCGGCAAGTCATCGTCGTGGTGGGCGCTGGTGTCATCGGGGTGACGACGGCCCATGCCCTGCTCGACGAGGGGCACGAGGTCGTCTTGCTCGAGGCGGCACCGGCGGCCGCACGCGGCACCAGCCAGGCCAATGGCGGCTTTGTGTCAGCGGGTTTTTGCGCCCCCTGGGCCATGCCTGGCCTGAAGCGCCAGATCCTGTCTGCCCTGGTCAAACGCGATGCACCGATCCGCTGGCGCCCCGACGGGAGCTGGAGCCAGTTGCGCTGGCTGCGCGATCTGTTTGCCCATTGCAAGGCGCCAATTTTTGCAGACCACCGTCAACGCATGGTCCGATTGGCCTTGCTCAGCCAGGCCCAGTTGCGCAAGACCTTGGACCGCACGGCGCTGGCCTTGGACTTTCAAGCCTCGGGGGTGCTGCAAATCCTGCGGCAACGGCCAGAACAGCAAATGCTCGACCAAGGCCTGGAGGCACTGCAAGCCCTGGGCATCAATGCCTGCTGGTACGAATCCGATCAGGTGCGTGCGCTTGAGCCTTTTTTGAGCCCGACGGTTTCGCTGGCGGGCGGCCTGTATGTCCAGGACGACGCTCACGGCGATTGCGAGCAATTCGTGCAAGGCCTGCTGGCCTGGAATATCCAACGGGGCTTGAAGTTCGAGCCGGGCGTTCGCATCGATGCGCTGGAGATCGACCGCAGCGCCAAGCATCTGCGCGCGGTGCGATGCGGCACCAGACGCTGGGATGCCCAAGCCTTTGTCTTTGCCACCGGCGTTCAGAGCACCGCCCTGCTCAGGCCAGCACTGAAGCTGCCGGTGGTGCCGGTCAAAGGCTACAGCGTGACCCTGACTGTGGAAACCAACCAAGGCGCAACCGGTGCGATCATTGACGAGGCCAGCAAGCTGGCCATCGCCCGGATGGGTGGGCGCATCCGGCTGGCTGGCGGCGCCGAGCTGGTCGGTCACGATTTGAAGGTGGACGAGCAGCGCTGTGACCAACTCATCGGTCAGTATGAAGCCCTTTACGGCCCCGTGTCTCGGTCGCAGGCGAGCTTTTGGAGCGGCCTGCGACCCATGACCCCCGACAGCACGCCCATCATCGGTGCGACCCCCGTACGCGGTCTTTATCTGAACGTGGGACACGGCACCTACGGATGGACCCTGGCCTGTGGCAGCGCACAGCTGCTGGCCGACAGCCTGGCCGGACGCCCCGCTGCTCTGGACCTGGCCGACTACGCGCTCGATCGCAGCGCACACCAAGGCACGCGGGCCTCACAGGCCCGCCCGTCACTGACCTAGGAAACCCCCATGCCCATTGTTCGAATAGAGATGCTGGCGGGCCGCAGCCCCGAGCTCAAGCAGCAGCTGGCCCTGGAGATGACGCAGACCATGGCCCGGGTCTGTCAATGCGACCCGGCCCATGTGTATGTGATGTTTCATGATGTCCAGCACCAAGACTGGGCGGTGGCGGGGCAGTTGTTCGCCGCGCCGGCTGCCAGCCCTGGTCAAAACAAGAATTCGTCGTCATGAACAGCAAGAAGATCTTGCTGGTGGGCGCCAAGGGCGTGGTGGGCCGCTGGGTGCATCAGGCCTTGAAGGCCGATCACACGGTGATCACCGCCGGGCTGGAGGCGCCCCTTGATGTCGACGAATTGCAGCTTGATCTCACCGACACCGAAGCCGTGCAGCAGGCCCTGCGCCAACTCGGGCCGCTCGACGCCGTGGTGTCAATCGCCGGTCGAGCCCATTTCCGGGCCTTGTCGGATGTGGCTGCAGCGCCCCTGGAGACTTCGGTCTACGGACTGGGCTTGCAAGACAAACTGATGGGTCAAGTCAACCTGGCCTTGGCCGCGCGCGAGGTGCTCAAGCCCGCAGGCTCCATCACCCTGACTTCAGGCACGACCAGCACCGAGCCCATTCTTGGTGGCGCCGCCCTGAGCATGGTCAACGGTGCGCTGGAGAGCTGGGTGCGCGCCGCTGCCACCGAGCTGCCCCAGGGCTGGCGGATCAATGTCGTCAGTCCCAGCCTGGTCGAGGGAACGCCCGCAGCGGCGTGTGCCGCCTTCCCGGGCTTTGAGTGCGTCAGCGGGACTCGCGTGGCCTTGGCCTACCTGCGCTGCCTGTTCAGCGGTATCAACGGTCAAGTCATTCGCATCTGAAACTGGGGAGCCAAAGAGCCATGAGTCATTCAACCCTGGGCAAAGACACCGCGCAAGTCAGCGCCCGATCCAAGGTGCTGGGGCGAGCCCAGTATGCCGGCGACCTCAAGTGGCCGGGCATGCTGCACGGCAAGGTCATGCGCAGCCCCTACCCGCACGCGCGCATCGTGCGCATCGACACCACCGCCGCACAGGCGCTGCCGGGTGTGCGCGCGGTACTCACCGGCCACAACAGCTCGGCCGTTCCCTGGGGCGTACACCACAAAGAGCGCCGCACGCTGGCCCTCAACGAAGTGCGCTTTGCGGGTGAGGAAGTGGCCGCCGTTGCGGCCATCAGCGAAGACATTGCCCGCGACGCGCTCGATCTGATCGAGGTGGAGTACGAAGAACTGCCCGCCATCCTCAGCCCGGCGCACGCGGTTCAGGCGGGTGCGGCCTGCGTACATCCGGGTCGCGACAACCTGGCGCATCTGATTGAATTTGAGCGCGGCGACCCTGATGCCGCCTTTGCCAGCGCCCACCTGGTCCACGAGGAAACCTACCAAACCCACGCCCAGTACCCCGGCTACTTGGAGCCCATGGCCAGCGTCGCGCTGGTCGATGCCGACGGCCGACTGCAGGTCTGGACCTCCACGCAATCGGCCTTCCTGGCGCGGGCCAGATTGGCCGCGGTGCTGCAGATGCCCGCCTCGCGCATCCGCGTGGTTCAAACCACCACCGGCGGCGGCTTTGGCGGCAAGATGGTTGAAGACGCCAACAACCTGATTGCCGCCATGCTGGCTTTGGCCACCGGCCAGCCGGTGCGTCTGGTGAACAACCGACTGGAAGACTTTCTAGCCGCCACCACCAGCCTGCCCGAGCAGATCAGGCTGCGGGTCGGCATGGACCGCCACGGCATGATCGTGGCCAAGGAAGTCGACATCCTGGCTGACTGCGGCGCCTACTGCGGACTATCGGCCGAGGTCATGCATGTCAGTGCCATGCGCAGCGACAACATGCACCGCAACCCCAATGTGCGATCGCGGGCCCGCCTGGCCTACACCCACACGCCGCCGCACGGCGCCTTCCGGGGCTTTGGGGGCACACAGATGCAGTTTGCGCTGAACTGCCACATCGACACCATGGCGCGCCAACTCGGTCTGGACACCGTTCATGTGCACCGCATCAACGCCATCGCAGCCGGCGAAACATCGGTGCACGGCTGGCAGATCGGCAGCACCGGGCTGCAGGAATGCCTGGACCAATGCACCGCCGCGCTGGATTGGTCGGCCAAGCGCCAGCGCCCCCCGGCCCTAGGGGTCAGGCGCCGGGGCGTGGGCGTGGCCGCAGCCATGCATGTCAGCGGCAACCGCACCATCGGCAACTGGGACGGCTCGACCGTGGTCATCAAGATGCCCGAAGACGGGCGGGTGATCGTGCACAGCGCCGAGGCGGACATGGGCCAAGGCGCCACGACCATGCTGGCGCAGATTGTGGCGCACGAACTCAACCTGCCTTTGTCCCATGTGCATGTGGTGGCACCCGACACCGACAGCGCCCCCTTTGCCATTGGATCGCTGGCCTCGCGGGTGACCATCGTGGCCGGCAATGCGGCCATCGTGGTGGCCCGCGCGGTGCGCGACAAACTGTTCGATCTGGCCGCCAGCAAGCTCGGGGTCGGCCCAGAGCGGCTGGAGATCAGCGATCTGAGCGTGCGCCCCAGAGGCGATGCCTCGCGCAGCATCGCTTTGGCTGCGCTGGCCCGCGAACACATCTGGCGACACGGCGGTCATGAGATCATGGTCACCGGCAGCTGGGACGCCAAGACCCAGATGCATGCCGACGACCTGACCGGCAACGTGGCGCCAGGCTATTCCTACGCCGCTCAGGCGGTCGAGGTTGAAGTCGATACCGAAACGGGCCAAGTTCGCGTCCTGGACAGCTTTGTGGCCGACGACTGCGGCAAGGCCCTCAACCCGCTGGCCGTGCATGGCCAGAGCAACGGCGCGGTCGCGCAGTCGATCGGCTGGACGCTCTACGAACAGCTGCAGCTTGAGGACGGGCGTATCGCCAACGGCAACTTTGCCGACTACACCATGGCCACCGCCGAAGCACTGCCTGAACTGCGCAGTGGCATCGTCGAATCGAACGACCCCAATGGGCCGTATGGCGCCAAGGGCGCGAGCGAAACGGCCATCCTCACTGGCGCACCCGCGATCGCCAATGCGGTCTTTGATGCGATCGGCGTTCGCATCACCAGCCTGCCGATCACACCCGAAAAGGTGCTGGCAGCCCTCCAGGAAAAACGCTCGCAGGAGCACTCCCATGCGTGACTTCGACTTCCTGCAACCGAACGCCATCAGCGAAGCCAGCCGCATGCTGGCGGACTTGGGCGACGAATGCCGCGTCATGGCCGGCGGCACCGCGCTGATGCTGGTCATGCGCCAGCGCATGCTCAACCCATCACACATCATTTCGGTACAAGACATCCCCGAGCTGCGGGGCATCAACTGGGACGACACCTCGGGCCTGCGCATTGGCGCTCTGTCGCGCCACACCGACATCGCTCAGTCTGAACTGGTGCGGCAACACCACCCCATGCTGGCGCAAATGGCCGCGCAGGTGGCCAACCCACAGGTGCGCAACCAGGGCACGATCGGTGGCAATCTCTGCTATGGCGACCCTTCGACCGATCCGCCGGGTGCCCTGATGGCGCTCGGGGCCCAAGTGACTCTTGCCAGCGCGCGTGGGGAGCGTGTGCTGAGCATGGAAGACTTTTTGCTTGACTATTTCACCACCGCCATCACGGCTGACGAATTGGTCGTCGCAGTGCATGTGCCGCCTGCCGCCGATCACACCCGCGCGCGATACACCCGCTTCAAGCGAACGGCGGCCGAGCACCGTCCGCTGGCCAGCGTCTCGGCCGTGGCCCAGGTCCGCGAGGGTCTGTGCTCCCAGGCGCGCCTGGTGGTGGGCGCCTCGGTGGCCGTGCCGCGCCGAATACTTCTGGCCGAGCAATTTCTGGAAGGCCGCCCCCTGGATGCGGACACCATCGAGCAGGCCGCCCAGTTGGTAGCCGAAGGCATCGATCCGATTTCCGACCTGCGCGGCTCGGCCGAATACCGCCGGGAGATGGTGCGCATCAGCGCCAAGCGCACTATGGAGAGCCTCATCCAGGAAGCCCCTGCCAAGGAACGATCATGAGCAAACATCACATCGAACTGGAAGTCAACCGCCAAAAGGTCGAAGCAGAGGTGCCTGCCCGGCAAATTCTGAGCGATTTTCTGCGGGACGATCTTCACCTGACCGGCACCAAGCGCGGCTGCGAGACCGGCACCTGCGGGGCCTGCTCGGTGCTGCTCGACGGCCAGTTGGTCAAGTCCTGCCTGAGCCTGGCGGTTCAGGCCAAGGGCTGCCAGGTGCGAACCGTGGAAGGCCTGGCCCAGGGCGATCAACTGCACCCCATCCAAGAAAGCTTCATGAACTGCGGCGGTCTGCAATGCGGTTATTGCACACCCGGCTTTCTCATGGCGGCCTGCGCGCTGCTGGAAAACAACAGTCGACCCAGCGAAGAGGAAATCCGCAGCGCACTGAGCGGCAACCTGTGCCGCTGCACCGGCTACACCCAGATTGTCGAATCGGTGCAGGACGCCGCAAGGAAGATGCATGGATATTGAAAAATCGGTCACCCTCAACGCGTCGGCAGAGCAAATCTGGGCGTTGCTGCTTGACCCGCAAACCATGGGTGCCTGCGTACCCGGCATGAAGTCCATTGAAGTCATCAGCGACACTGAATACTTGGCCGAGATGCATGTGAAGTTTTCCTTTCTCAGCGCCAAGTTCAAGCTTCGCACCACCGTCGTCGAGCAACGCCCGCCCCACTACCTGCAAAGCCAGGGCAGCGGCGAAGACAGCTCGGTGGCCAGCACCCTCAAGCAGACCAGCGAGATTTTTTTGACCGAGCAAGCAGACGGTCAGACCGAGCTGCGCATGAAAGTGCAGGTGCAGGTGCTGGGCCGCCTGGGCACCTTTGGTCTGAGCGCGATGAAGACCAAGGCCGACCGGCTGTGGGAGGAATTCGCCGCGAATTTGCAGACCAAGCTGGCAGGGGCCGCCGCCGGCTGAGTACAAGCCGCATCGCGCCGAGGCGGCGCTCCCACATGACAGCGCTCCCACAAGGCGGTGCTCCCACATGACAACGCTCCCACAAGGCGGTGCTCCCACAAAGCTTCAGCGGCGCGCAATGAGGGGGGTGGGAGCTGGGCCCTCGCAGCGATGCAGCGCTTGATCAAACGCTGGGCCTTCTCATGCGCACAATCGCGCCGAGGCGGCGCTCCCACATGACAGCGCTTCCGCATGACAGCGCTTCCACATGACGGTGCTCCCACAAGGCGGTGCTCCCACAAAGCTTCAGCGGCGCGCAATGAGGGGGGGTGGGAGCTGCGCCCTCGCAGCGATGCAGCGCTTGATCAAACGCTAGGGCTTCTCATACGCACAATCGCGCCGAGGCGGCGCTCCCACATGACAGCGCTCCCACAAAGCTTCAGCGGCGCGCAATGAGGGGGGTGGGAGCTGCGCCCTCGCAGCGATGCAGCGCTTGATCAAGCGCTGGGGCTTCTCATGCGCACAATCGCGCCGAGGCGGCGCTCCCACATGACGGCGCTCCCACATGACAGCGCTTCCGCA
>Ga0222712_10000341_pt1 | contig 64404 bp, 63 predicted proteins | sample C33_657DmetaG_FD_165043 | JGI IMG/M metagenome (GOLD analysis project Ga0222712, IMG submission 165043) | Estuarine water microbial communities from San Francisco Bay, California, United States - C33_657D | ecosystem: Environmental > Aquatic > Marine > Unclassified | place: USA: California... | reverse complement strand
ACGTAAGAGATCGAGTCCACGGTGGTAGCCAACGCGATAGGCGGCATAGCTTTCTAAAGTGTCGGTGCCGTGTTGACCATAAAGAGCCCAAACGCTTGGCGATCTCGGTGACATAGAAATGAGTTGCAACAGCTTTGCTCGATCGAGGCTTTGAGCTGTTGAAATCTCGTTCATGAGACGTTGAGTTTCTGGTGAGTCCACTGGAAGCACAGTTTCAGGGGGACCACTTGGTGTGAGCGAGACATTAGCCATAGGCAGAAGTTACCGCATTCCTACGCAATCAGTGTCCTCATTCACAATGTGGGCGACCGCTAAGGTTTCACTATGGACTTTCAAAGTATCACCAGTGCTCTCACCGTTGATCAAGCGAAAAATGGGTCGCTCATCGCCATCGCGGTATGTGTCATCTTGCTTCTCGTGGTGTTGAAGTTCATTAGCTCTGTGGTCACCAAAATCATTTTCAGTATTATCTTGACGGCAATTGGGGGTGTCGCATTCTCCCAACGCTCCTCTTTGGCCGATTGTGCATCGAAGATTTCACAAGAGATACAGGGCAATACGATTGCCTCTTCGGTGACCTGCTCTTTTTTCGGGCAAGATATTGACATTGATACAGAAAAGATTCCCAAATAAGCGATTCGGCTTCTTGAAATGAGTCCTCGTGCAATAACGTAGGTGCTCCATGGAACTTCTCATTATTCGACACGGACTCCCTATTCGCCGCGAGCTCACGGAAGGCATTGCCGACCCAGAATTAGCACCAGAAGGCTTGTTGCAAGCAGAGCATCTCGGAAACTATCTCGCTTCAGAAAAGATTGACGCTGTATACGCAAGCCCGCTTCGCCGGGCGCAGCAAACTGCAGCTCCCGTTGCCGCAACCCAAAAGGTAGGAATCACCCTCGTCGACGATGTCGCTGAATGGGACCGTAACTCAAATGAATACGTTCCTGTGGAGGAATTGAAAGCAGCAAATGACCCTCGTTGGCAGGCAATGCTCAAAGGTGAGTGGAATGTTCACGAGGAATCGGTTGACGACTTCAACAAGCGCACCATCGGGGCAATTGAGAATCTGATCAGTCAGCATTCTGGGCATCGCATCGCAATTGTGTGTCATGGTGGCGTCATCAATGCTTATCTCACGCATATTCTCGGACTCACGAACTACATTCAGGGATTCTTTTACCCGAACTACACCTCTATTCATCGTGTAGCGGCGGCTCGTAGTGGTGAAAGGTCAATTGTGACCATCAACGAAACTTCACATCTCCGTGGAACCGGATTACCCATGGGATTGGTTCAAAAAGGCTAAACAATGCTTTCACTGCAAGAGTTTCTCGATGTGAACCCCACTTCGTTTCATGTAGTGAATTCCGCTTCTCTCGAGCTTGAAAAAGCTGGCTTTGCTTCACAGTCGTACGTCAATGCAGATTCCTCTCACTTCTCAGAAGATAAAGGTGTTGTGCATCGTGGTGGGGCTCTGATTGCATGGAATTGGCCCGTCAACAATACGGCTTCAGATGGAGTGCTTGTTTTTGGGGCGCATACCGATTCGCCAGGGCTTCATCTCAAACCCAATTGTTCTTCAACGACTCTTGGTTGGGCGCAACTCAACGTTGAGATATATGGAGGGGTGCTCCTCAATTCCTGGCTCGACAGAGACCTTGGAGTCGCTGGACGGGTCCATCTAGCCGATGGAACAAACAAACTCGTCAGAGTCAATGAGCCCATTGCTCGCATCGCACAATTGGCTATACACCTAGACCGCGAGATATCTGAGAAGGGCTTGTTGCTTCATCGTCAACACCATATGAAACCGATTTGGGGAACACACTCTTCGTTGAGTTTCACGCAATGGCTATGCGAGAAAATCAATGTTGCTCCACAGAACCTCACCGGTTTTGAGTTGCAATTATTCGATACGCAAAAATCTGCGCTTATTGGTTCGTCTGGCGAATTCCTTGTGTCAGGGCGACTCGATAACCAAGTGTCTTGTTGGGCAGCAGTCAAAAGTCTCATTGAGACCACTCGTGCTCACAAGCCAACACTTGTAGCCCTCTTTGATCACGAAGAAGTGGGATCAGAGAGTATCAATGGCGCTGCTGGCCCTTTGCTAGAGCACGTTCTTGCTGAACTGTTGCTGAATCGCAAAGACTCTGAAAGCTTCGCGACAATTGCCAAGAAATCTGTATTCGTGTCTGCCGATAACGCGCATGCCATTCATCCCAACTATCAAGATAAGCACGACCATCATCACGCTCCAATGGTCAACTTGGGTCCCGCTGTCAAGAGAAATGCAAACCAGCGCTACGCAACAAATGGTGAGTTAGCTTCACGAGTCGTGGCGGCTGCTCAACGTGCTCACATACCAACTCAAGATTTTGTGGCAAGCAACGCCATGCCATGTGGAAGCACGATTGGTCCAATCAGTGCTACCCGACTCGGCATCGACACTATCGACCTAGGTGTGCCGCAACTTTCCATGCACTCAGCACGTGAAATGTGTGGAAGTAAAGATCCTGATTACTTAGTAGATCTTTTCACTCTTCTTGGCTCGACCGACTTCTGAGCAACATCAAGCAGGTCTTGTAAAGAGAGTTGTAATTCTTCAGACATTGCTTTTACCGAAGAGCGAGCCGCACGTGATCCATCACCGCTATCGACAATGATCGGTTTTCCGATCACCATTGCGCATCGTGCGGGTCGTACCATCTTCGCGCCTTTTGGCATGGCGGCCTCTGAACCACCGATGCCAACGGGGATAATAGGCACATTGGCCTTCATGGCCACATACACCGCTCCATCAAAAAGTTTTTCAACAACGGCACCGGATTTTCGTTCACCCTCAGGAAACATCACTAGTGGCTGTCCACTTTGCAACACATAGACACATCGTCGTAGCGCCTCACGGTCGGCGGTGCCGCGGGTCACCGGAAAGCCTCCCAGTGCGGAGAAAAGCCATCCGGTAAACGAATTTTTCCAGAGCGAATCTTTGCCCATGTAGCGCATGCGACGGGGCGTCACCGTGCAGGCCAGCATGGTGTCGATATTGGACCTGTGTACTGGGGCGAGCACAAAGGCTCCTGTTAACGGAATGTTTTCCCTGCCGGTGACACGTACGCGCCAAAAAACCCGGCATAGAAAGTTAATGATGATTCGCGCCAAACGATAGAAAGCCTTACTTCCTAATCCTTCTCCGGCCAGAAAACTCTCTACGTCACTCATTGTTATTACTTTCAATCGATTCAACAGAAGAAGTAATTTGCTTGACAACAGCGTCGATACTTAATTCGGTTGTGTCAATAAATAGCGAGTCATTCGACTCGCGCAATGGGCTGTCGGCCCTTGTTGAGTCAAGATGGTCTCGTTGTCGTATTTGTTCTTCAATTACCACAACATCACCTCCCGACTGAGCTACCCGACGCTGTGCTCGCACTGCCGGAGATGCCGTGAGGAATACCTTCAAGGTTGCATCGGGGAAGACGACGGTTCCAATATCGCGACCTTCAACAACACCGCCACCAGCATTTTCCACCCAAGAGCGTTGCGATGCACGCAGTTCACTGCGCACTGCACTCAGAGCAGCAACTGTGCTGACAGCCTCGGTCACTTGTGGGCCACGAATAATGTCTGTTACGTCTACATCGTCAACAATAAAGCGATCAGACGACATGACAACGTTCATGCTTTTGGCGACATCAGCAACAGCAGACTCATTTTTCAAGTCAATGCCATCGCGTAGCGCTGCGTAAGTGACCATGCGATACATGGCACCCGTGTCGAGATATGGAATATTCAACGACACCGCTAAAGCTTTGGCGATGGTTGATTTACCGGCGCCTGCAGGACCGTCTATTGCCACTATGCGTAGACGTTTGGTCATTTCTTTACCAGGTGGTTCCTTGAGGGCGTCCTTCGTCGTACCCAGCAGCACTTTGAATGCCCACTACAGCACGCTCGTGAAACTCGTTGATATTCGATGCGCCGGCATATGTACAAGCCGAACGTACGCCTGCGACAATTTGGTCAACAATGTCTTCAACGCCTGGGCGATCGGAATCGAGGTACATACGAGAGGTGCTGATGCCTTCCTCAAACAACTCTTTGCGGGCACGTTCTAGTGGCGTTTCAGTACTGGTGCGGTTGCGAACAGCGCGGTTTGAAGCCATGCCAAAGCTCTCTTTGTACAAACGACCTTCCGTGTCGCGCAGCGTGTCGGCTGCCGACTCGTACGTTCCCGCTAACCAAGATCCAAACATCACACTTGCGGCACCACCGGCAAGCGCGAGAGCAACGTCGCGTGGGTAGCGCACGCCACCGTCTGCCCAAATATGTTTGCCCAACGCTCGGGCTGCTTCAGCGCACTCTAAAACTGCGCTGAATTGCGGACGCCCAACGCCCGTCATCATGCGAGTGGTGCACATTGCACCGGGTCCGACGCCTACTTTCACAATGTCTACACCTGCAGAGATGAGGTCACGCGTTGCTTGTGGAGTGACCACGTTGCCTGCAACGAGGGTCGCAGTAGGCACCGCCTTGCGCACTGCTTCAATAGTGGAGATCATCCGCGACTGATGTCCGTGGGCAGTGTCGATAACGAGAACATCTACACCCATGTTGTGGAGGCTCTTTGCACGCGAAGCGACGTCTCCATTAATTCCCACTGCTACAGACACGATGAATTTGCCTTCAGCATTCAAAGCGGGTTTGTAAATGGTGCTTCGTAGTGCGCCTTTGCGCGTCATACAACCTTTGAGAGCACCACTGCTGTCGACCACTGGGGCAAAAGTGAGTCGGTGATCGGTGAGGAAATTAAATGCTTCTTCTGGAGACATCTGAGCATCGAGTGAAATGATGTCTCTGTTCATTACATGTTGAACTTGAGTAAAGCGGTCAAAACCAGAGGCATCGTGTTCGGTGAAAATACCTATTGGCCGGTTCGATTCATCAACCACAATAATTGCGCCGTGAGCGCGTTTGTGAATGAGACTGAGTGCATTGCCAACAGTGTCTGTTGGCGCAAGGGTGATAGGCGTCTCGAAAACGGCGTCACAACTTTTCACAAAACGAGTAACCGACTCAATGATGTCGAGCGGTATGTCTTGTGGCATCACGGCGAGACCGCCACGACGGGCAATGGTTTCGGCCATGCGCCTTCCAGCAACAGCTGTCATATTGGCAACAACCACGGGAATGGTGGTACCCACGAGATCGGGTGTAGTGAGATCTACATTGAATCGGCTGGGGACATCTGACCTACTGGGGACCATAAACACGTCGTTATAGGTCAGGTCATGGGCGGGAAGCTCGCTTAAAAAACGCACTTGTCTTAGGATATGCCTCTATGAGTCAGAAAACAGTGGTTCTCATCCATGGATGGGGCGGATCTTTTGTAAGCACGTGGCAAGATCCGGGGGTCACCGACATATTGGCTGAGTCTGGCTTCCGCGTCACTGGTATCGACCTTTTGGGTCATGGCAATGCCGACAAACCTCATGACCCCGAGGCGTATGCCGATCTCGCGGGATACCTGTTGTCGCAGCTTCCTCCTGATCCAGTGATAGCCGTGGGGTTCTCTCTCGGAGCTCTCACATTGGCAAGAGCCGCTGTTCGCTCGCCCGAGCGATTCGAAGGATTGTGTTTTTCTGGCATCGGCGATGGCGTTTTTGAGCCCCACAAGCCTGAGGAGACCGAAAGGATTCTCTCTGGCCTAGAAGGTCGCGCTGACCCGAGCGACAATGTCGCTCGACTCTTTGGTCAATATGGAAATCGTGATGGCAATGATCCGGCCGCCCTCGCTGCAGTATTGAGAAGGCCGCCAGCGGAGGGCATCACCGCCGCCGGACTCAGTACTTTGGCTCAACCAACACTTGTTGCAATTGGCGACAAAGATTTTGCATTTCCCTCCGAGAAACTCGCGTCAGCACTTCCCTCTTCAACTCTCAAAATTCTTCCACGCACCGATCACTTCGCTACTCCAAACTCGTTTAGTTTTATTGATGCTTTGGTTCAGTGGTTGGAAGAGAATTTTACGTGAGTGGCAAAGCCGGTGTGTGCCTTGAATTAAGAGACGACGTTGCAGGCATAGATCAGGCAACGGAAATTCTCTGTGCCGGGGGAACAGTTGCACTCCCCTCTGAAACGGTATACGGACTAGGAGCCGATGCAACTAACGCGCTTGCAGTGCAGAAGATCTTCTCGGCGAAAAATAGACCAACCGGGCACCCGCTCATCATTCATGTCGAAAACATCGACAGTGCGCGATTTTTTTCGAATGATTTCAATGTTGTAGCTGAAACACTCGCTTCTACATTTTGGCCTGGACCCCTCACTCTTCTTGTCAAACGATCGAGCAAAGTAATTGATGAGATCACAGGTGGACGCGAGACAGTTGCGCTTAGGGTGCCTGCTAACGAAACATTTCAAAAGGTGCTTCACGCATTCTCTCAAGTTGGCTCTGGCGCAATTGCTGCTCCATCGGCTAACAAATACGGATCTGTGAGCCCGACAACTGCTCAACACGTTCTGAGTGATATGGGGAACCTCATCGATGCTGTGCTCGACGGAGGTAATTGTGTTGTTGGTATTGAATCAACCATTGTCGATTGCACAGTGGATCCCCCGGCCATACTTCGTCAGGGTGCTATTACCCTTGAGCTCGTCAACTCCGCGTTGAGGCACACGGAAATCGTTGCTACCGAAGAATTCACAGGCGAATCTCGTGCTCCAGGCATGAAACTTTCTCATTACGCACCAGTTGCTACTGTCAAACTTTTTGAAAACAAAGATGCTCTCGCTTCGTACGAGGAACAATGTGTATTAAACGAGCTTTCGTTTGCGACCATCTTGGGACACGAAGATCGAGAACTTTATGCTCGAAATCTGTATTCCTTGCTGCGAGAAGCAGATGCGCTTCAACCCAAGGAAATACTTGTTCTGCTACCGGCACCAATTGACATTGGTGTGGCCATTCGGGATCGACTCTTCAAGGCAGCTGCACCTCATTAATCGTGTTTACCCATGAGTCTCGTATGTGTTCCAAGTTGAAATTGCGATGTTGGCTGTCGTCGGCATTGTGAACTGCAATGCTCACAATGGAGCCGCCTGCTTCGGGAACAATGGAAACCAAACACCAGCAATGAACTGGGTCATTCATGAGTACCTGTAGCGAATAGGGAGGATCTTCATCGGCTACCTGACCCAATACATTCGCAGCCACGAAGATGTATTCATATGCATCCACCGGCAATACATCGATGCTGAAAGAGGGATGATCACTTTTTGCGCCATGAAATGTGGCATCCAAAAAACGCTTCGGAGTCTCATTTCCTTCTAGAAGTATGCGCGCTGCCTTTGTAACCTCGATAAACGCTGCGTGCGAGCCACCTGCATCGGGGTGAACAATCTTGACTAATGCTCGTTGCGCAGATTCAATATCGCTGTGCGAATAAGGTGAACTCAACTTGAGCAGAGATTCTGCCCACGCCACTTCATCGTCCGATGAAATGTGGATCCCTTTTCTCCATAAAAGCTGCAACACCTTCCTGGAAATCTTTAGTTTTAAACAATGGAAGAAGTTGCAAGAACACGTGGTGGATATTTTGCTCGAACGTTTCCGTCTCTGCTGCTCTCATCATGCGCTTGATGGCTCTAACGGCAAGTGGAGCATTGCTTGCGATGTCGAGCGCCATTGAACGTGCAAACGCCTTCAATTGATCGGGCTCAACTACATGGTTCACAATTCCCAGAGAAAAGGCCTCATCGGCGGTGAGTGTCTTCCCAGTGAATGAAATCTCTGCAGCCTTCGCATACCCAATCATTCTGGGAAGCAACCAAGTGCCGCCGCTTTCAGGCACAATTCCACGCTTTGCGAAACCAGGGTTGAGTTTGGCAGTGGCACTTGCAATGCGAATATCGCATCCGAAAGCCATGTCGAGACCATAACCAGCTGCGCCTCCATTTAGAGCACAAATGGTTGGAGTATCCATGTGATGCAAAACGACAGGTGGTGCATTGCGCAAATCGAATTCTCCTGCTCCGGCACCGATGTTGCCTAAACCTCCGAGAGCGTCCTTAGGGCCAGACATTTGTGAAGCAAGGTCGAGGCCCGCGCAAAAAGCGCGACCTGAACCGGTGAAAACAACACAGCGCACATCGCTGTCTTTCTCGGCTCGCAAAAATGCTTCAGACATCTGATCGAGCATTGCACTAGAAATGGTATTCATTCTTTCGGGTGCGTTGAGAGTGACGGTTGCAATGTGGTCTGCAACTTCATAGAGAACTTCTTGAGGTGAATCGGATTGAGCCATTCACATAAGTTAGCCGACACAAAATGTGTAAATATATGCGGATGGATCAAATCAAGCCTGCACCCATCCGCAATCGGATCACCGAGCTCCTCAATATCCCCTACCCAATTGTTCAAGCACCGATGGGATACATCGCTCGTTCGGCGCTTGCCTCGGCCGTTTCAAACGCAGGCGCTCTTGGCATTATTGAGACCTCTTCGGGAGATCTGGTTGCAGTACGTAAAGAAATCGCCATGATGAAAGACCTCACACCTCACCCCTTTGGCGTCAACATCGCACAACTGTTTGTGCGTGATGAGTCAATAGCCGACTTCGTGGTGGAACAAGGAGTACGCATGGTGACAACTTCAGCAGGTGATCCCACGAAATACACCAAACAACTGAAGGCTGCTGGTTTGAAGGTCTTCCACGTTGTTCCCACATTGGCTGCAGCTCTCAAGGCTCAAGACGCTGGAGTTGACGGTTTGGTGGTGGAAGGCGGCGAAGGAGGCGGTTTTAAGAACCCTAAAGATGTTGCCACGATGGTTCTACTTCCGTTGGTGTGTGAGCATGTAGAGATCCCCGTCATTGCAGCAGGTGGAATCACCGACGGTAAATCGATGGCCGCAGCCTTTGCGCTAGGCGCTGAAGGCGTACAGATGGGAACGCGCATGGTGTCTGCGAAAGAAAGCCCTGTGCACGAAAATTGGAAGCAAGCGATCATTAATGCAAAAGAAACCGACACCGTATTCCTCAATAGATTCTCGCGGCCCGCGCTGCGTGCGCTTCGCACGGAAAAAACCACACTTCTTGAACACGAAGATCATGTTGGTCTAGAAAACTTTGCCAATATGACCGACCTCTACTTCGGTGGCGATATGGAATCTTCAATAGCTCTTACTGGTCAAGTTGCAGGGCGCATCACATCGGTGAAACCTGTTGCCCAAATTATCAATGAGACAATGGTTGGCTTCTGGGACGCGATAGGCCGCTTCCCGACACCGTGATGGTGTCAACAGCAATCGACCAGATAAGTGCTGCGCCGAACAGGTGCGTTGCAACAAGCACGACGGGAATGCCGTTGAAATACTGAACGTATCCCACGAGTGCCTGCAACAATCCGACTCCAAGAAAAACAGCCAGTCTCTGCTCGAGGAATTCTCTCGTTTTGGTGCTCCTTCTCACTTTGAGCAAGACAAGCAACAACGCGAGCAGCGAGAGAAGAACAAAGAATCCGTGGATGCGAGCGACGGTTGAAATCTCGAAGCCGAATCGAACAGCGTTTTCATCTCCCGCGTGTGGGCCAGTGGCGGTGACTACTGTTCCGGAAATCACCGCAAGTGCAAATAACACCCCAATTCCAGACAAATACTTTTTCTCTCTCGGAGAACAATCCGACACCGGATTTCTCCCCTCTCGAGCATGTCGGCACAGCACAACAGCATTTGCAATAAGAACCATGGAGAGCAAGAAGTGCCCCATGTTTGCGAACGGGTTCAGACCGGTGAGTACCACGATTCCGCCGAGCACCACTTGGGCCAATACCCCAACTACGAGTCCGAGTGAAAGTTGCGTCAGTGAACGTTTCTTCTCGGCGAGAAATAAGGAACCCAAAACTGCTGCGATCACAATTACGGCGACGAAGCCGGTGAACAGTCGGTTGATTTGCTCGATGGCTCCGTGCATAGAGGAGACGTCAATGAACTTCTCTGAATTGCACTGTGGCCAATCGCTGCAACCTAAACCCGAACCCGTGAGACGAACGAGTCCTCCTGTCACAACAATGGCAAAGAGCGACAAATAGGAAGCAAAGCACAGTTTTTCGTATGATCGCGGTGAAATATTACGCTTCACGTCTCCATACCTCTCGTCCGTCTATTCCGTATCGGCGCAAGATGAGACCTTTATAAAGACGAACTTGCATAAAGACATGCGTGTCGGCACTCGGGCCGCCTGGTTCGAAGAGATTGCAGTCGTATCCCATTTTGTCCCAGAGTTTCTCTCTTCCCGGTGTGTCGGAAATGATCTGAGCCTTTCCCCAGAGAAGCAAGCTGTCCCAATTGTTTTGCTCAGAAACAGGAAAATGAATATTGACATCAGCGTTGATGCTGCAATTCCTCACCTTTTGCTCATTGCTCGCCAGGAAAGTAAGAAGGTCTTCGCCGAACCAGTTGAAAGTCACTGGGGAAACAAATGGCACCAATGTTTTGGAAACCGTAGCGATAAAGGCATTACGACCAAAACGACTAGATTCATTTTTGATGTGATCAAGAGAGATTTCCGGGGTGGCGGCCATACAGCCACGTTAGACCTCCGCTACAAATCTCCGACAAACCGTGACGGCAACTAAATCACTACCATTTCATAAAGTACGAGCATTTGATGAGGAAAGAAGAAAAAGTATGAGCAAATTGTCCATCGAGACAGAAGTCGCTATTCGTAGACTTGTTGATCAATATTGCGATGGAGTGATTCGTCGTGATGCGAACATTTGGGGAGCCACATGGTCAACCGATGCGCATTGGAACCTAGGAATGGGCCGCGAAGTACTCGGCAAAACAGCAATCGTTGAACTGTGGACATCAGCAATGGGTGCATTTAATTGGACCATCCAAACCGCGGAACACTTCTCGCTCGACATCAACGAGGAACTCGGCACTGGTTCGGGTCATGTTGTCGTTCGCGAGCGATACGAACGTACCGACGGCGTTCGCGGCGATCTCTTGGCCAAATATCTCGACCAATATGTGAGAGTTGATGGCGAATGGCTCTTCGCCGAACGAATTTTGGAGATCATCGAGCGCAAATAGTCCAAATTGCTCTGAATTGACCTGAAGAGGCCCACCACTGGTGGGCCTCTTTTTTATGCCTTCAGTGATGTTTAGATGACTAACAGTGATGTTTACGTACGCAATACCACTAATAGTGGTGGTCTAAATATTTTAAGTGAGAATTTACTCAAGTTCTCTTCAGGGGTGCCGTTGTTTCTTGTGGATCACACAAGGAGCAACACATGCGTATTTCTCACACCTCAGCAATTAAGACCTTCACACTCGGTTTGGCCGCCACTATCGCGATTTCCGCCTTCGGCGTCAATGGTGCTTCGGCCGCTACATCTTCTGCAACTCCAGCTCCCGTGCGAGCCCAAAGTGTTCAATTGCCGAAATTCGGTGAGACAAGCGAGACCGTCAAATTGATGCAATCGGCTCTAATGAAGAATGGTTTCACACTTGTGGGTGGAGCAGATGGCAAGTTCAGCCCACGTACACGTGCCACTTTGCGTTCTTTCCAAAAAGTTGTGGGCTTGAAAGCAACAGGAAACCTTGATCGTAAGACTGCAAAAGTTCTCGGTCTTTTGACTCCAGCACCGGTTCCCGCTCCTGTTGTTGCACCAGCACCTGCCCCGGTAGTTGCTCCTGCGCCAGTGGCTGCTCCAGCTCCAGTGGCTGCTCCAGCAGCAGTTGCAGTTGCGTTCACTCCAGAAACACTTCCAGCTATTGGTGCCAAGGGCGAACTTGTTGTTGCATTGCAAAATGCGCTCATCCTTGCTGGCATACAAGTCAAAGGTGGCGCTGATGGATTTTTCGGTAACGGAACCAAAATGGCTATCTCAACATTTCAGAAAAGCAAGAACATCGCTGCATCTGGTGCTGTCGATTCAGATACAGCAATTGAACTTGGCCTTCTCCCCCGCCCAGTTTTGGAAGTAACACTCGCAGCATTCCCCGTACAGCCAGCTTGCTACTTCATCGACACCTGGCAAGAAGCTCGTGGCGAAACACGCAAACACGAAGGTGTCGACATCATCGCAAATCGCGGCACTCCATTGCTCGCAGTAAACGATGGCATCATTACACGCACTTACGATGCTGCAAAAAGTTCGCTTTCAGGAAATGCATTGCGTCTTACCACCGCCGATGGAACATACTTCTTCTACGCTCACCTTGATTCAATTGCTCCTGGAATGGCTGTTGGAACACCTGTGAAAGCTGGTCAAGTAATTGGGTTCGTTGGCTCAACAGGTAATACCAACACACCGCACCTGCATTTTGAAGTACACCCCAAAGGTGGAGCCCCTATCAATCCATTCCCAATTGTTAAAGCAATCGATGGCTGCAAGAAGAAGTAATTACTTCTTGATCTCGTAGAACGCGTTAACAGAGTGCGAAATATCTAACTTACGAAAGGAAGTAAAGCCAGACTGTAAAGCGAAATCCTCAGCCAAAGATGCTGGAAGACCAAGCGTTCCTAACCCTTCTCCATTGTGATCCGACAAAGCAGAAGCCATGCAGGAAAGAACACTGATTCCATACATCAATGCAGCCATAGGATTCTTGCTCACATTCTCAGAGAGATTGTTCCCAGCCTTAATGTCGACAAGAAGCCATGATCCATCTTCTTTCAACATGCGGTAGATGTCCTCAATCATCTGACGTGGTTGCGTCATATCGTGAATGCAATCGAATGTGGTGATGAAATCAACTGAAGCACTGTTTGGCGAAGAGGAAGTTCGTGCGTTCAAAAAGGACACGTTGCTGAGACCTGATTGAATCAACTTTTCACTAGCTCTTGCCAAAGCGTGCTCCGAAATATCGATTCCGATAAAAGTACTATTGGGGTACTGCTTGGCCATGAGCAAAACAGCTGACCCGGCTCCGCAGCCAATGTCTACAACACTGATGCCAGCCTTTAGCTTTTCCACTACCCCCGACAGCGTTGGCAATACAAGATCAATGAGGAAGGCGTTACTCCAGGGTTCGAATGAACGTTCGATTCCCACAGCGCCATCTGGGCCATGGGCGTCGTAATCGAAACCAATTCCTGAGCGAAAGGATTCGGGCAGATCTTTCAGTCTGTCGAAGGTAGCGGGAAGTCGATGAAACATTCCCATCCCGAACGCGGGATGCTCTTCATTTGCCAACACTGCCACTGCTTCCGGAGAGAGTTTGTAAATTGTTTTCTCATCGACATGTGCGCAAGGCTCATCTGCACCATACGAGTACTCTGCGCTCACTATTCGTGCTGCCACCTGATTCGCGCACCACTCCCTAATCCATCTTTCCGACAGTTTGCTCGCTTCAGCTATCTCAGTGCTCGTTAAACCGTCAGTTGCCGCCAAGATGCGATACAGGCCCAATTGGTCGCCAATATGAATCATGCCTGCAGTGACCGCACCGGCTAATTGGGAGAAAATATTGAAGGAAAAAAGCTTCAGCGCATCGGGGTCAAGTACTTGTTCAGTTGTAGACATCTACCAATGGTAGACCTTCGCCTCCACGGCGCAGACAGATCAGACCGTTCGGTGGCTTTTCGGCAAATGTTCAACACCTGAAAGTCGTGTGAGAGAAAAGGTGACCCCATCGGTCAGAGCAAGCGGCTCTACTTCAGAAATAGATGCATGGCCAAGCACGAACCGTTCCCATTCCCAAGGAGTGGGCTCTAGACCAAGTAGATGACAAATGACAACTGAGTTTGTTCCGGCGTGAGCAACAAAGGCAATGTGTTTGTCTAGGGTCTTGCCATGCGTCCAAACGGGAAGACCGTTACTTAACTTGCCGTAGCCATTTTCGGTGAGGAAATGCGCGCAGTCGTCGTTAATGCGACGAACGAAATCGGAAACTGCTTCACCACCGTTGAGACCGCCCCAACGCTCGTGGCTAGGTCGTGCACGCTCTTCTTTGTAGGCCTCAACAGCTTTCTCAACGGGCGTTCCGTGCCATATGGGGTTGCGTATCTCTTGGAGCCAATCGGCAGTAATGCTTGTGCGACCACTTTGACGCAGCAATGGCGCGGCTGTTTGCTGAGCGCGCAGAAGAGGGCTCACATAAATTTCATCGAATCGAGTATCTGCTAGAAACGTTGCAACCATCTCAGCCTGCTCTTGTCCTTTTACGGTAAGCGGAGGATTATCTACGTTCAAACCATTTTTCACCCATTCTGGCTCTCCATGACGAATAAGGGTGATGCGCATTCGTTCATCTTAGGCGTTGAAGATCGTCCTACCTAAGTGCAAGTATGTACAAATGTCGAATCAAGTAAATGAACTCAGCGTGAACTGGGCAACCCTGTGGGAAGCACTGGCCGATGAGAGGCCTCATGACGTTGCAGTAGTTCTCGGTGACACCGAGATTCAATGGGGTCAACTCGACGAACGCTCAGCACGACTCGCCTCTGTGTTCTCGCAACGCGGTGTTGGTGAAGGTTCGAAAGTTGCACAGTTATTGTTTAATGACGCGGCATATCTTGAATCAATTTACGCACTTTTCAAACTGCGCGCGACGCCTGTCAATATCAATTATCGATATCTGCAGGGTGAGATTGCTTATATTCTCAATAACTCTGAATCAGAGGTGCTTGTATATCACGCGTCTCTAGCAGAGCGCGTGGTTGGCATGAAAGATCTTGTGCCTACTCTGAAAATTCTCATCTGTGTCAATGACGTTGGTTCCGAGTTTGTTCCAGAGGAAGGTCATCTTGATTACGAGACCGTACTGACTAGTGCAGCACCTGCTCAACGCATTGAGAGATCTGGCGAAGATCTCTTGTTCCTGTACACAGGTGGAACAACCGGAATGCCCAAAGGTGTGATGTGGCGACACGTCGATCTGTTCGGTGCTCTCGCGTTTTCCGGATATCAAGCTTTAGGGCTTCCGATACCTACCACCGTTCAGCAAGTTGGTTCTACTGCTGCCCAACTCGCATCCGATAAGAAGAGCCCCACAAACCTTTGTGCGGCTCCTTTGATGCACGGTGTTGCACTATTTCTTGCGATGTCGAGTTTTGTTCTTGGCGGAAAAGTAATTCTTCTGAATTCACGGAAGTTTGTTGCCAAAGAGCTCATCGATCTGTCAGAGAAATATTCAGTTACGCAGTTATCAATCGTGGGCGACGCTTTTGCGAAACCCATCACGCGCTATTTGCAGTCTCTTGAAGAAGAAGGAAACTCTCTTCCTCATCTCGAGAGCATCATTCGCATTACGTCATCTGGTGCAACATTCTCTGGCGAACAGAAGTCTCTACTTCAGAAATACATGCCGAATGCCACCATTATCGACATGCTGGGTGCAAGCGAAGGTGGACCCTTTGGCATCGCAATGACTGCGCCAAATGAAGACCCCATCGCGACGGCAGTTTTCATTGCACCACCTAATGCAGTTACTTTCAATGATGAAACGTGGGAGCCACTTCCCCGCGGCAGTTCCACACCTGGAGTATTGGGCGTATCAGGACCAATGCCACAGGGCTACTTCAGAGATGAAGCGAAATCTGCACAGACATTCAAAGTGATCAACGGAGTTCGCTACACCATTCCTGGCGACTACGCACTCATCAACGAACAAGGCGTCATGCAACTACTCGGCCGCGGTTCTGTATGCATTAACAGTGGTGGCGAGAAGATATACCCGGAAGAAGTAGAAGTAGCTGCTCGCTCCATTGCCGGTATCGCCGACTGCACAGTCGTAGGGGTTCCCGACGATCGTTTCGGCAATGCGGTGACCGCTGTGGTTTCGCGTCTTCCAGGTGCAACGGTTACTACTGAAGAACTGCTATCAGAAATGCGCAAAACCCTTGCCGCATACAAGTGCCCTCGACATGTTCTTTTTGTTGATGCTGTTTATAGAAGCCCTAGCGGTAAGGCCGACTACAACATCACGCGCGATATAGCGATCAACTTGTTGAAGAGTTAATCGACCTTCAGAATTCCAGCTTCGCGCGACTTAGTGGTTGCAGCTCCCATTTTTGCGCCGTCATAACCCACGCGCAAGCCTGGTGTTACTTCAATAACGATGCGATCTGGTGAGTCGAGCATCATGGCGAATTCTTTGACGCGATTTTCACCGAATTTTTCATACAGTCTTTCTGCAAGAGCTCTGTAGAACCATTTCTTTGTTTCAAGATCGTCAAGTACGCGCGCTGTTCCTTTGTAGGTAACCGTGCGGCTTCCACCCATCTCCATACCAGTTGAAGTGATGACCAATGCAACGCGCGGATCACGACGAATGGCGGGCACACGCTTGCGATGTGCGGCAGATGTCATCCAGAACTTTCCGTCGGCATAGAAGTAGCTCAGAATCGAAGCCATCGGTGAACCATCTTTAGTGGTCCAACAAAACGTCAGTTCCTTTTGTTGCGACAGCATCGTCACTTCGGTTTCAGGATCGAGACCATATACGGTCACATCTTCGTAATTGGTGATGAGTTTTTCTGTCATATTCCCTCTTGTTAATAACGGTGTAATTAAAATAGTTGAATTAAGCCTTGTCGCGTAAGTCGAAATGAGCGGCGTGTGCCGAGTGCCCTCCGTCGACCATCAGCGTGGTGCCAGTAATAAACGAGGCCGCTGGCGAGGCCAAGAAAAAGAATGCTTCGGCGAGTTCATGTGGCTGACCCCAGCGCCGCAACGGAATACGTTTCGCCATTTCATCCATTGCCCCAGGAAGGCCCTTCAGCCGTTCGGTGATTCCGGTTTCCACTGGACCAGGTGCAACACCATTGACGCGAATGCCATAGACCCCAAGGTCGACAGCAGCGGCACGCACGAGGTTGAACACGGCTGCTTTAGAAGCGTTATAGGCATAGTTGCCTGGGTCGCCACGGAGTCCAGAGGTAGAGGCTGTTGCCAAAATGACCCCGGTTCCGTTCTTCTTCATCACTTCTGCTGCATGGCGGATGCCATGCACAACTCCAGTGACGTTGACGGCCATGATGCGTTCGAACTTCTCCACTGCGCCCGGATCTTCCCAAGGCAGAGTTCCGACCATTCCCGCGTTCAACACAGAAACAGAGAGTCCGCCGAAATGCTTCACAGCGGCTTCAACCAATGCTGCGTTGTGGTCTCCGGCCGACACATCGCCTGGCAGGGCGAGAAATGACTGAGCATCTGGTGACGCATCGACCCATTTCAAGCTTTCGGCAGACAGGTCATTAACAACCACCCGATAACCCCGGGAGGCGAATAACTCGGCTGTGGCGCGACCGATTCCCGAACCGGCGCCTGTAACAATTGCGACTTCGCTACGACTCATACTCTTACCCTATGCTGGGACACATAGTCATCTAGTACTGGGGGAAATCATGGATCTTGGATTGCGTGGAAAAAAGGCAATCGTTACTGGCGGCAAGCGTGGACTCGGTTTTGCAATCGCAACATTGTTGGCCAAGGAAGGCGCAGATATTGCAATTTGTGCCCGCGGAGACGTCAGTGAGTCTGTCGCTGCTCTCTCAGCCCATGGCACCAAGGTTGTAGGTGCAGGCATCGACGCTGCAAATGGCGAAGAGTACAAAGCATGGCTCAAAACTGCTAGCGAGCAACTTGGCGGTTGCGACATTTTCGTTCACAACATGTCGGGTGCTTCTGGTCGCGGTGAAGAACAATGGACCAAGAACCTCGACCTCGACGTTTTAGGACTCGTACGCGCACAAGAAGTGTTGGCACCAATCATGGAAGCTGGCGGAGGTGGATCCATCGTCTGCTTGTCCACCATTGCTGCACAGGAAGAATTTGCTGGTCCCGGAAGCTTCGGACCAATGAAGGCTGCCATGACCGCATACGCAAACAACTTGGCGCAATCACTTGCGGGCAAGAACATTCGCGTCAACATCGTCTCTCCAGGACCCGTTTACTTCGATGGTGGCAACTGGGACACCATCAAGACCCACATGGAAGACTTCTACAAGGCAACGGTTGCAAAGATGCCTATTAAGCGTCTCGGCGAGCCACAAGAAGTTGCCAACGTTGTCGCTTTCCTCGCATCACCAGCAGCGAGCTTGGTGACCGGAAGCAACGTCACCGTTGACGGCGGATACACAAAGCGCATCAAGTTCTAGACCATGAAAGCTGGTCTCGTTACAGGTCATCGCACCTTCACCATTGTTGATGTACCAGAACCAGTTGTTTCCGAGGGCAAAGCAGTAGTCCATGTAGATAGTTGCGGTATATGCGGCACCGATCTGCACGGCTTTCTTTCACATGACCCCTATAACCCAGCCATTTGTGGACACGAATTCTCTGGCACAGTTGCTGGCGTTTCAAAAGAAATTCGCCACATCAAAGAGGGCGACCGGGTTGTGTGCGGAATTGCCCCATCTTGCGGGCGCTGCCCACAGTGTTTAGGTGGTCAAAACGGCTATTGCATGTATGCGTTTTTAGGAATGATTGGTCGAGATCCACTTGCTCCACCACATGGAGGTTTTGCCCCGCGCATTGCTCTCGATGCGATGCGATTAGTGAAAACAAATGGTGCTCTGACTACGTCACAGGCATCGATTGTTGAACCTGCAACTGTTGCCTACCACGCGGTGATGCGCTCTCTGCCGCGACCCGATCAAGAAGTCGTAGTGCAAGGGTGCGGCCCAATTGGTTTGCTCACGTTGCAAGCAGCCAATGCTGCAGGAGCCGGACGTGTTATCGCTATCGAGCCAAATGCACTGCGGAGAGAAAAGGCTCTCGCCGTCGGAGCACACGAAGCAATCACTCCGGAAGAAGCTAAAGAAAGGTTCGGGTCTGCGGGCGCCGATCTCATTTTTGAATGTGCTGGAATTCCACCCACTATCCAGTCGGCTGTTGACATGATTCGTAGAGGCGGAGTGGTCAACTTGGTTGGGCTAGCCAGTGGTACTGCAACTATTAATCCACATACCTGGTTACTGAAAGAAGCAACCGTCATTTCGTCTCTTGGGTATATGCATCATGAGTTTTCCGATGTGATGAACCTCATCGCTGACGGTCGCATTTTGGTTGACCCTCTGCATGACAAAACGGTCTCATTAGATGAACTGCCAGCAGCTATTGAAGCTCTCGCAGATGATCCCTCTAGCGCAGTAAAGATATTGGTCGACCCAAACGCATAGTTCAGCCACCAACGGTTGTTGAACTGACATCTACTCCACATGCGCTAAAAATCGGGCTGAAGGCCTTCTGTAGATCATCTACGTTCGTTTGAGTTTGCGACACTATCTGAGCCTTTTCACCCAAGCATCTTGCAACTTCATTTGTTACTTCAATACCTAACGACTCCGCAATGGTTAAACCTAAAGAGATATTTTCGCTGATTACAGGCGGATCGAGGTTTGTGCGATCATTCGTTGGAGCAAGAAGTGATGTGGATGTGGGAATCACTTCGACAACGCTGTCAGGAGGGGCAACATTGTTCTTTGCCTCCTCTGTGCAATTTTTCAATAGGTATTCAGAAATACGAGCGATGTGTCGTGTTGTTGTAATCGATGAATATTCCATAAGCACTTCATCGATTAACTGATTGGTGGCGGCCACAGATGTGTCCCAAGAGAGGTCGCTCATCACTTCGTATAAAGATTGATTCACTCGAATCAGGTACGCAAAGTCGTTTTCTAATGAAGCTGGTCCCACCTCCTGCGCCACAGTCAATGCTTCGAGGTCATCGAGCAATTGGGACTTTAAAGAGGGACCCGTGTAGGAACCGAAAACTTGAGGCATATTTCCCACATTGCTATTAGCGACATCGAGCCGACTAGAACGCAGGCACAGTGCATTCTTTTGAATGGCACCTGCGCTACAGGCAGAAAATAATAGAGGAATCGCAAAGAGAGATATGAGAGAAAAACCCTTGCGCATCACAACAATGAGTTTATGCCCTCTATCGTTGCTGAAGGCGCTTCAAAACATCTAACGTGATGACATGTCCACTATTGACTTTGCCTCATTGCTGCTGCGCTTCGCACTCGGTGGGATGATCGTTCTGCATGGTTTGAACAAAATGAAGTCAAAAGCGAGCCTTGAAGGAACTGGTCAGTGGTTTGCTTCTATCGGCATGCGTCAGGCAAAAAAGCAGGCTCTCGCTGCTGCACTGGCTGAGACAGTCAGCGGAGTGTTGATACTTCTTGGTCTCTTTACTCCCCTTGCATGTGCAGCTCTGATTTCAACAATGATCGTTGCCATCGTCGTTTCACATCGCGCATCCGGCTTCTTTATCTTCAATGAAGGCCAAGGATGGGAATACTGTGCGTTGATTTGTGTCGCTGCTTTAGCGCTAGCAACAATGGGTGCAGGAAAATACTCCCTCGACCACGCGTTTGATCTCTTTAATGAAGGTTGGTTGCCGTTTGTTCTTTGCACAACACTGGCCATCGGTGCTTCCACCCTGCATCTGGGGCTTTTTTACCGACCAAGTTCAATCAAGTGACGAAAGAAATCACACACATGCATCGTCTATACAAGTTTTTGATCATCGTTTCTTGTTCACTCCTCGCGGCAATGTGGGTCTACGGGCTTTTCTTCGCCAGCAAAGAATCAATCAACAAAATCGGTGATGAAGCTTGGAAAGTCGAGTCAGAGAAAATATGTGCAGTTTCCGAAAAGGAACGCTTAGCACTGATAGATCTCCGCAAAGTCAAAGATTCCGGAGACAATGCGCTATCTGAACGTTCTCAAATCATTGATAAAGCAACTGATTCTTTGGAGCGAGCCGTGAACGCCTTGACTGCCCTCACCGTGGCCGACGCAAAAGGTAGGGCTTTGGTTCCTTTGTGGCTAGCCGATTACCGAACCCATATTTCTGACCGACGTGCATACTCTGACGATCTACGAAATGGCGTCAATGAACCCTTTTCAGAGACTGTGACTGAGGGGCTTCCCATCAGCGAAAAAATCGCAACCTTTGCAGCCGACAATGCGATCCCTAGTTGCGCCCCACCTATCGATCTTTCGGTATAGAAACCCAACCTTCTCCGTCGCGATACTGCTTGATGATGCGTGCTGGCGAGCCGACAGCCACGCAATAATCGGGAATCACTCCGCTCACAACCGATTGAGCACCGATCACTACATGTTCTCCAATATTTGAACCGGGAAGAATCACGCTCCCGTGCCCTATCCAACTTCCCTTTCCAATCCGAACAGCGCGTTCCGGCTGGCTTTGTTGCGATATTGGTCGGGAAACATCTTCATACCCGTGGTTTTGGTCGGTGATGTACACGTGATGCCCTGTCCATACATCGTCTTCAATCAGAATAGAAAAATGTCCGACGATTCCGCTGTTGCGCCCGATGAGACAGCGGTCTCCGATACTTACCACAGGTGAAACAACACATTCTTGGCCCGGAACCATCCCAGCTGAAAGCGCCACATGTTCACCGATCATCGTGTCGCTACCAATAGAAATGTACTGCTCATTAAAGATGGTGGTTTGCGGGAAGCAAATGACGCTTCGTTCCCCGAAGTGCGCGAACCTCTTTCCCGATGCATTTTGGGCACCAATAGCTCCGTACAACACGATTCGCTGGCGCATTGAGTGCACCACGCGATGCAAGAAGTTGTTCAATTGGAGGTTTCGCACGTGTGAAATCTACCTAATGGAAGCAGTTACGCTCTCGTTGTGAGTTCTATTGCCGTTACATGGATCGTTGGCGGGCATCCGTATGACGAGATCGCTTTCCAAGACATGCTCAACGGTTTGTCTGGAGTTGAATCGAATGTGCTGAAGTGGCCAGAAGCTGAGAAACTCTTCACCGTAGATGCCGTTGAGAAAATGCACAGTGAAGGTCGTGTACTTGCACTTTATGATCTTCCTGGAATTCGTTTTAATCGAGGAAGCGAACCCGACCTCGTTGCGCCTTCGCCAGAAATCATTCAAGCATGGCGAAGAATGACTCAGTTAGGAATTCCCATTTTGGCGATGCACCATGCCATTGCGTCATGGCCCACATGGCCCCTTTTTGCAGAGATTCTCAAGGGTCGTTTTCACTATGTTCCAGCAAAACTACGTGGTCAAGAATATAAAGACAGCGGTTGGGCGAATCCGGTGCACCAAGTGTTCGATGTGCTTCTTCCTGCGCACCCCATATGCGAAGGGTTACCAAAATCATTCGAACTTACCGACGAAACATATCTCTGCCCCATTTTTGAAAATGAAGTCACAGCATTGATTTCCACACGCTCCTCACGAGAATCGTCTCATTTCTCATCTGCATATGCAGCCATTCGACGCGAAGACCAGGGCGATTGGTTCCACCAAGAAGAATCACGACTCGTTGCATGGACCCACAGATACGAAATGAGTTCTGTGGTCTACTTGCAGCCCGGAGACGGCCCGCTTGCATTTACCAATGAGCATTACCGCAAACTCATCAGCAATACCTTGTATTGGCTCGACAACGAAAGAGTGCTTACCAATGAAGAATAAAAAGGCACATCAGTTGAACGCGAAATACGACATTATTCAAGTGAGCTACAAGTACGCAATGGGGATCGACCACCGCCAATGGGATCTATATGAAACTTGCTTTACCGACCAATGTGAGTTCGACTTCTCCTCTTTTTCAGGACGACCAGTCACCACCCTCACCGCAAACCAATGGCGCACCAATGTTGAGTCGCTCAACGGCAAATTCGACGCCACTGCACACCAAATGACGAATCATGTCATTAGCAAGCAAAAGAAAAATAGTGCCACGTGCGTGACAGAACTTAGAGCACAACACTGGTTCTCGCAAGAAACGATGGTGCAACTCGGCCATGTTGGAGAAGTGAACTGGTGTGAACTTGGTGGTCACTACACCAACGATCTCGTCCGCGAGGGCAAAACCTGGAAAATTGCTCGTTGTGCTCTCACGGTTCGTTGGCGCCTAGGTAATGAGGCCATATTCGAAATGGCCCGGGGAAGAAATACTGCCGAGTAACACCTTAAACTTGACGCATGGAACTTTCTCAAGCCTTGTACACCACCCGCGCAATGCGTCGAGTGAAGCCCGATCCCATTCCCGATGAAATTCTTGCCAAGTTGCTCGACGCCGCCGTGCGTGCACCATCGGGTGGCAACACACAAAGTTGGCGCTTCCTACTTGTGTCTGACCCGGCAAAACGTATCGCCTTGCAAAAGTTGTATCGCGAAGGTCTCACCGACCTGAATGCCACTAAATACAAAGCCGTCATGGACCTCATCAAAGACGGTGACCCATCTGACCCAGAAGTCATTCAAGCCAAAAAGACAAACGCGTCTGCCGAATGGCTTGCCGACAACTTGCACCTGGTTCCCACTTTACTCTTCGCCTGGGGCAAGCCAAATGGAGAAAGCTCCATCTACCCCGCTCTGTGGAGCCTGCAGCTCGCGGCAACCGCAGAAGGAATTGGTACCTCTCTCACCACACTGCTGTTCAAGAATCACACACAACAGGTTCTAGAGCTACTTGGAGCACCGGAACCCGGGGTGTGGGTTCCGATGGCCATGATCACTCTCGGTTACCCAACCGGTCGGTGGGGTGTTGCCCAACGTCAACCACCCCATGAGGTGACCTTCCAAGACACATGGGGAAATCCTGTTCCGTGGAGAGTTGAAAAGCCACTCTGGCAGTAGCGTTCAAACGCCAGTTATCGAGGAAAGCCATGACAACACCTACACGTAAATCTGTCACTGTTCCCATGCTTCAGGTGATGAAGTCTGCAGGGGAAAAGATCGTTATGGTCACTGCGTACGACTCAACTTTTGCGCGCATTGTTGATGATGCGGGTGTAGACGCCATTCTCGTAGGTGATTCCGTTGCAACGGTGATGCAGGGTCACACCAACACCATTCCCGTCACATTGACAGAAATGGCGTACCACACTGCACTTGTGCGTCGGGCACAACCAAAAGCGCTCGTTGTTGGCGACCTTCCCTTTGGTAGCTACCAAGTAGGAGCGGGTCAAGGTATTGAAAGCTCAATTGTTCTCATGAAGGCTGGCGCTCAATGCGTGAAGCTCGAAGGCGGGACCACGGTTGCAACAACAATTGAGGCCATTACCCGGTCCGATATCCCTGTGATGGGACACATAGGGCTCACGCCTCAAAGCGTGCATCGCATGGGCGGTCACAAAGTGCAAGGTCGCCAAGATGGTGTTGAGCCAGGCGGGCGGCAGCGCCTACTCGACGACGCACATGCAGTGGAACAAGCAGGCGCCTTCGCAATTGTGCTTGAAGGCATTCCCACTGAATTGGCTCAAGAGATCACTTCAAAAATTTCCATTCCAACAATTGGTATCGGTGCAGGTTCTTTCTGCGACGGGCAGGTTTTAGTGATGCACGATATTCTCGGTCTCTCCGAGCGCGAATTGACATTCACCAAAAAGTACATCGACATGAAGTCATTAGCGACTAGCGCATTCCAAGAATTTGCGCAAGATGTACGCAATGGTTCTTGGCCCGATGACAAGCATTCTTTCCACTGATCAATGCGCGTTTTACGGAGCATTGATGAATTGCGCTCTATAAGAGCACATTCAATAGCCAATGCTCAAAAGTTTGGATTTGTTCCAACAATGGGAGCCCTGCATCTGGGTCACGCTGAATTAATGAAAGTGGCGTCCGACCAATCTGACATCTCTATTGCTTCTATTTTCATTAACCCCAAGCAATTTAACTCTGCTTCAGATTTAGCCAATTATCCACGAACCATTGATGACGACCTCGCAATTTGCACCGAGTGCAAAGTTGATTATGTCTATTTGCCAGAAATTTCTGATGTGTACCCAGAGGGGTTCGATACATCTATTACTCCCGGTTCGCTCGGATCATTATTTGAAGGCGCTTCTCGACCCGGGCATTTTTCTGGAATGGCAACGGTTGTTGTAAAGCTGTTCAACATTGTCCAACCCGATGTTGCCTTCTTTGGGAAAAAGGATTACCAGCAGCTGGCAATTATTCGTCGGTTTGTTACAGACCTCAACTTCCCTATTCAGATTCAAGGTGTGGAAACCATTCGAGAGTTAGACGGTCTTGCGCTGTCGAGTCGCAATGCTCAACTCACCAAAGAAGAAAGAATTGAAGCGCCAAGGTTTTATGAAATTCTCAAAGTATTCAATCGCACTTTTGCAAGTACAGAAAGTCTCAATGACGCCATTGCCGCGGCTCTCAATGAGTTCCAGGGCCTAGACCACTTTCAACTCGACTATTTTGAAATTGCTGATCAAGCCACACTGCAACCATCACGTGATATCAGCAAGCCACTAGTCGCGCTCGGAGCGATATTGGGATCACAGGTACGTCTCATCGACAATCAAGAGCTGCAGTGATATGAAGTCGAATGCACCGAAATACAGCACAGAGCAACATGTAGAAACTTATAAAGAATCTTGCTCTCGGTTTTCACAAAGAATCTCTGAATTGTCCTCGCAGGAATTACTGCTTCAGATACAGAGTTGCCCCGATTGGAATATCCACGATCTGTTAAGTCATGTCACCGGGCTATGTGTGGCAATATCTCAAGGCGACTCTCCCCCAGCCGACACACAGAACTGGGTCGACCAGCAAGTAATTTCGAGAAGACCTCACGCCTCAGCACAAGTTGTTGCGGAGTGGCAACATTCTTTAGAGGCCTTTAGCGCTGTTGCAGTCTCCGATATGAGGTTGGCTATGCCACTGACCTACGACTTACTTGTGCACGAGTTCGACCTCCTTCACGCTGTGAAAAAGGCACCTATTTTAGACAACGACGATGCACTGCTTTTGGCTATGAATGTTGCTGCACTCATCCTCGACGGCGACATCTCGAAAGCTGATGTTGGCTCACTGTTGCTCATTGCGAATCAATACGAGTGGCAATGTGGGTCAGGTGATGTCATTGCCACACTCGACCTCAGCGCACTAGACAACCCTATTTTTGAACTCATCCGCCTCACTGGCAGCAGAAGATCTCACAAGCAGTTACTTGCGTATCCATGGCAAGGAGACTTTGAACGTTTGCTGCCGATGTTGTCGCACATGGAACTGCCACTCACCGACATTATTGAATAACTAGCGATGCACATCACGATCAGCTTGTGTTGTCCTGAGACGAATCGTGTGCACACCATCGCCTGAGAGCACTCCTCCACGACCCAACAACCGCCCGCCTTGCCAATTGGAAAGACCGAGCTCGGGTCGCTTCAAGGCGTATTGTCCATCCACCCAGCGCGTGAAACCATTGCCTACAAAAGGCGCATTACATTCGCGCCAAATGAGGTCGTGCTCTGTTTGATCTTGCGACAAGCAAGAAACCACAAACTGAGGGCTGTGGGCGTTAAAGGCCGTGACGCAATCATGAATGTCAGTTCCGAAATAGAGCGCAAGTTCCGGTTCATTCTCCCATTCGTACTCATGGGCATAGTCAATGTTGTCGACCCAACGAAGGGCGAGGTTCTCAGGTATCACACAACTACCCAGTCGGTGTTGAGAAGCTTTATTCACATGCACAATGGCTTGTGTATCGCGTCGCGATGCAGATGCTGAGATGCCACTCAATACTGCCTGAATGTTGTGCACCGACGTGTGATTGGTCATTGCGACAACATTGAGCGTGTTACACACTTTTCTATCTAGCGAATGAAGCACATGAGAGGCGACATCGTCAGGATTTGCAGAATCACCCACAATCATCCAAGCCCCACCTGTGCCGTGCAGGCTCACTGCTATTCCCGACTGTCGCGCCACCGCACCGAGTTGGGCTACCGCTTGTCCGGAACCTCGGGCAATAGCTAGAGACAAGCCTGTGTGAGAAAATAGGGCCCACCCGGCGCCATGTGTTGGACTATCAATGAGCACAACGGCTTTTTCAGGCAAACCAGCAGCAACAAGAGCGGGGGTAAGCATGTATTGCGAAATGGCTCTAGCGGTTCCTAGAGCATCGCTTCCGATACGAAAAACTACTGTGTTGCCTGTTCGCAATACACCTGTTGCATCGGCAAAAACGTTTGGACGACCTTCAAACACGAAGCCAACTACGCCGAGTGGCGAGCGCACTACATCAACATTCCAGCCGTCGTGTTCAACGGTGCTCATCACGAGGTCTCGCGCAAGTTCTAATCGCGACCACATCAGCAACCCCTCGACCATATCGCTGCGCATTTTCGCGTCGATGCGAAGGCGTGTTACGGATCGACCTTTTTTTAGGGCCTTCTCAACATCTTGATCGTTGGCTACTTGCACATGGCGAAATGTTTCGTCGTCTTCGAGAAAAGCAGCAAACTTTTCATAAAACAGAGAAATCTGTTCATCACTCACTTCAGAAAGCAATGTGAAAGCATGAGATGCATCTGATACCGCCAGATGAGCGACCTGTTGATCGCTAGATGTAATGCGCAATAATTCACCAGAATTTTGTAGCGCAATCAGGGAATCGCCGGGCTGGAATGCATCGGCAAGATCTTGTGAAACGCGTACCCACCGATTTCCGCACAAAATGCGCTGGCCAACCTCGAGCGAAACTACTTTTTCCACGCCAGCGACATCTGAGTTCATATAGGTGCAGATTACGACATAGTGTGGCAAACATGCAGAATTCCAGCAATATCTATTTTCGCCAGCTGTTATCTGGCCGCGACTTCGCGGTTGGTAACAGAGCTGCCCAACAGATGGTCAACTTTGTCTATTTGCTTGGAGACAAAGAAACTGGCGAATGTGTTGTTATTGACCCCGCCTATGCCGTCGACGACATCATCGCTGTAGCAGATACCGACGGGATGAAAATTTCTGGAGTACTTGCCACCCACTATCACGCCGACCACATTGGTGGATCCATTATGGGATTACGTATTGAAGGAATCGCCAAGATGCTCGAGAGTGCATCTATCCCCATTCATGTAAATGCTCATGAGTCTGAGTTCGTCATGAAAACGACCGGCATCACAAAGGCAGACCTTGTTGAACATCAAGGTGGGGACACTCTCGCAGTAGGAAACGTGGAAGTGACATTTATTCACACCCCAGGGCACACACCAGGTAGCCAGTGCTTTCTTGCCAATGGATGTCTGGTCTCAGGCGACACGCTCTTTCTCGATGGTTGTGGTCGAACAGACCTACCGGGAAGCAATCCGGAAGATATGTATGACAGTCTGCAACGGTTAGCGCAACTACCCGACCACACTGTTGTGTATCCAGGTCACCAGTATTCTGTGCCTTCCAGTTCCCCAATGGAAAATGTTCGCCAGGCAAATTACGTGTATCGCACGCGAAATAAAGAAGCATGGATGCAATGGTTTGGCGGAGTTGACAGCTAGAAGAATGCAGCGAGCGTGGTGCTCACTGCGGTCGCAAGAAGCAAAACATACATGAGGCGTCGAAATGCTTCCTGAGTTACTCGATGCCGCGCTTTACGCCCAACGACCGTACCTAAGTACATCGCTGGTAATGACAAGATCGCATACTGAAATGCCTCAATGCTCCCCTTGCGGGCGATCATCAAAACGATAAACGACGCGCAACCAGAGATGGTAAAAACATAGGCCAAGGTCGCCCTCAAGCGCCAAGGGTCTAGTTGTTTGGACTGCAACAAGAAAACCAACGGTGGGCCATTTGTAGAAACAGATGTAGCCAGCAAGCCCGAAAAAGCTCCTAAAACAATGTCAACATTTGTGTTCTCTGTTTTCAACACGAAATTTCGCATCATCAAAAACACCAAAACGACAATGACGGCCCCAATGATTACCCGCATCTGAGTTGCGCTGAATACGGAAAGAACAACAACTCCCAATGGCATGCCAATGAGAGCAGATAGTGAAATACGTCGGGCGATTGCCTGGTCAACTAACTGAAGATCTTTTTTGAGATGAACGGCATTAGTGAAGATTCCGCACAACGTTGCTATAACGACCGCATCTTGGATGTCTACAAAGATAGATAAGAGCGGCATTGCCAGCAGTGAAAAACCAAACCCAGAAATGGATTGAAGAACTGCTGCTATACAAATGATGACTGTTACTGCCAGCAGATCATTGAGCATCGTAAAACACTAGTTGATATGTCGAATGTCATGACCTGTGTACTGCGTAAAATGTGAAACACTATTCATATGAAGTCCGCAGAATTAGCCATCAACAGCGATCGAATGATGCAACGCATCTCAGCACTTGCAGACATCGGCAGCACTGGTGATGGAGGTTGCTGTCGCTTAGCTCTGACCGAGGAAGACCGTATTGGCCGAGACCTCGTTGTTTCCTGGATGAATGATCTTGGTCTCGACATTTCTATCGACGCAATAGGCAATGTGGTGGGAACATGGAATGTCGGTAGTGGCAAGCCCGTCATGACTGGTTCTCACATCGACACGGTAAGGACAGGTGGCATATACGACGGCAACTACGGCGTGATTGCCGGCCTAGAGGTGATTCAAACCTGCCAGGAATCGGGAATAACACCAGTACGACCACTGTCGGTTGCCTTCTTCACCGACGAAGAAGGCGCCCGTTTCTCCCCTGACATGCTTGGTTCATTGGTGTATGCAGGTGGTCTCGGAATTGAAGAGGCTCTCAACATTGTGGGTATTGATGGCAAACGCGTTGGAGACGAATTGCAGAACATTAGTTATGCCGGAAGCACACCGTGCCCGGGCGAGGTTCCACACGCCTTTGTTGAGATACACATTGAGCAAGGCCCCGTTTTAGAAGCAGAGGGGTTCACTCTCGGAGCCGTCACTGGGGTGCAAGGCATCTCATGGCAGGAAGTGACCATTCAAGGTCAAAGTAATCATGCAGGCACAACACCGATGAACTTGCGGCACGACCCCGCTTATGTTGCGGCCATGCTCACTGTGTATTTGCGAGAAATTGCTGAACGATTCGGAGAAGACCAAGTGTGCACAGTGGGAAAAATTGATCTACACCCCAATCTCATCAATGTGATTCCTTCTCGAGCAACACTCACTCTCGATATGCGAAATACCGACGAAGACAGCCTTGTCGACGCAGAGCGTCTACTCGACACGTTCTGTTTTCAGTTGGAACAAGATGAGGGTGTCTCCATTTCCAAAAGGACTTTGGCTCGATTTGAACCTGTGCAATTCGATGAAAGAGTGATTGAGATTGTTGAGCGTCATTGCTTATCTTCTGGCAAGCGAGTGCGCAGACTACCGTCTGGTGCTGGCCACGATGCCCAAATGCTGGCCCGCGTATGCCCATCAGCGATGATTTTCGTGCCTAGCAAAAAGGGCATCTCTCATAATCCAGCGGAACACACTGATGTCGATGATCTGGTGATCGGCGCAAATGTCCTATTGCATGTGATGCTGGAATTAGCCGATACTGTTTTCTCATGAGCAGAATCATCACGGTCGGCGCTGCGCAGCTAGGGCCCATACAAAAGGAACATACCAAGACCTCCGCCGTCGATCGCCTGATCGCGCTGATGCGTCAGGCAAGTACAAATGGTTGTGATCTTGTGGTGTTTCCCGAACTGGCTCTCACAACCTTTTTCCCGCGATGGTTTGTCGACGACATCACCGAGGCAGACCATTGGTACGAGACCTCAATGCCATCTCCAGTAACTCAGCCTCTCTTTGATGAAGCACGTCGCCTGTCTATTGGTTTTTCACTCGGTTACGCGGAACTCACACCAGACGGACACAGGTTCAACACTCAAATTTTGGTGGAGAAAGATGGTTCTGTTGTAGCGAAGTATCACAAGGTGCATATTCCTGGTCATGAACACCACGAACCCGACCGTCCCTTTCAACACGCCGAGCGCTACTACTTCGAACCGGGCCCAGAAGGCTTCGGAGTGTGGAAGGCATTTGGCGCACGCGTTGGGATGATGATTTGCAACGACAGGCGTTGGCCAGAAACGTACCGCGTGATGGGCCTAAAAGGTGTGGAAATGATCTTGTGTGGCTACAACACCCCTATCCACTATGTGCCAGACCCGAGCCAAGACATTCTCCAGGGTTTCCATAATGCCCTTGTGATGCAATCGGGGGCCTATCAAAATGGCTCTTGGGTCGTTGGAGTTGCCAAAGGCGGCGTCGAAGAGGGCGTCGATTCCCTGGGACAAACCTGCATTGTTGCCCCATCTGGGCAAATTGTGGCTCAGGCCTACACCACCGGTGACGAATTGGTCGTAGCGCGATGTGACCTCGACTGGTGCTCCCGCTACAAAGACACGCTCTTCAATTTCGATAAATACCGTCGACCCGAGGTTTATGGCTCCATTACGGCCCAAAAAGGTGTCATTTTCGAGGATTAACGCTCCCGAAACGAAATGAACTACCGCTTTCCCCCATCCTTTGACAAAATGTAAAGAACAAGGGGCGCGTATGACATCTTTACCAATCACTCCAACCGAGGCCGATTTCTGGACCACCACATCGCGTGTGCCTCTCATTGTCAATGGTGTTCAGGTCACCGTGAGCTCGCGTCACCCACATTTGTTGTCGGCTTTACGTGAAGAACTCAATGTCACGTCGGCAAAAGACGGATGTTCGCCATCGGGACAATGCGGTTGCTGCACCGTGCTCATCGATGGAAAGGCCGTCGTGAGTTGCCAACAGTCTGTTGAAAAAGTACGCGATGCAAACGTTGTAACGCTAGAGGGCATCGATGAGAGTGAAAGGAAATCCTATTCCGATGCTTTCACGGCATGCGGTGGACTCCAATGTGGTTTTTGTATTCCAGGCATTGTGGTGCGCGCAAAAGCACAAGTTGATAAAAAAGGTGCAGGTCTGAAGCGAGAAGACATGGCACGGCACCTCGGTGCACACCTGTGTCGGTGCACCGGGTACGTCAAGGTACTCGATGCAATTGAGAGTGTCGCAAAAGGAACCATTCCCCCACCGCTCATCTCTGGTGGAGTGGGAAGCAATGGCCCAAAGTACGAAGGTGAGTCGTTGACTCTCGGTGATCGCGGCTATGTCGACGACATACGCATTCCAGGAATGTTGCATGCCGCCTTACATCTCACCTCGCATGCACGTGCAAAGATCCTAAACATCAGCACAAAACGTGCGCTTGAATCTTCTGGTGTTCGCTCTGTCTTTACTGCGAGCGATATTCCTGGTGAAACTTACGTCGGCATCATTTACAAAGACTGGCCAGTCATGATCCCCGTTGGTGGTCTGACATCGTATGCCGGTGATGTTTTAGCAATTGTTGTTGCCGAGACACGTGAAGAGGCTCGTATTGCTGCTGAACTCATTGATGTTGATTACGAAGTGATGCAACCCATCACCGATCCGGCTGTTGCCATTGCATCAACTGATATCGCTGTATGGAATACCCAAAACAACATTCTGAGCACAAGTACCTACAGCCGAGGCGATACTGAGATTGGCCTAAAAACTGCAAAACATGTAGTGAGTGAAACATTCATTACGCAACGCATTGAACATGCATTCCTCGAACCGGAAAGCACTCTCGCAGTTCCCAGCCGCATGGGTAACGAACGCAAGCTTCATGTGTACTCAGGTGGTCAAGGTGTATGGGACGACCGAAACGACATCGCGCGTGTTTTGAATATTACAAATGACGACGTCACAGTAGAACTGGTGTCAAATGGCGGAGCCTTTGGCGGCAAAGAAGACATGAGTAACCAGGCACACGCTGCACTTGCTGCATGGTTGCTAGATGTACCGGTGAAGTGCACCTTGAGCCGCGAAGAAAGTTTTCGCATGCACGCGAAACGCCACCCCATCACCATGCACTACGAAGCAGGCTGCGATGACAACGGAAAGCTCGTCGCATTACGCGTACGCGCACTCGGCGATTCAGGCGCTTATGCCAGCGTGGGAATGAAGGTAATGGAACGTATGGCAGGTCACGCCAGTGGCCCCTATTTCGTTCCCAATATTGATGTTGAGGCAATTGCGGCTCGAACGAATAACCCTGTGTGCGGAGCATTTCGCGGGTTCGGAGCGAACCAGGCGCAGTTTGCTATGGAAGGTGTTCTTGATCGTTTAGCAGCACAAGTAGGCATCTCGGGCTGGGATATTCGCAAAGCCAATGTCATTCAGCCCGGCATGGTCTGGGGTCCTGGTCAAATCATGGACGATGGTTGCCTTGGCGCAGAACTGTGTCTCGACGAGGTTCGTGATTCATACAACACAGCCGTGAAGGAAGGAAAAGCAGTTGGCCTTGGTTTGGGGCTCAAGAACTCTGGTCTTGGCAACGGTTTCAAAGAAATCACCAAGGCAGTTGTTCGTTTTTGTTCCGACGGAACCGTTGAGGTGCGACACGGCTGGACCGAGATGGGTCAAGGCATTCACACTGTTGCCCTTCAAGTTGCCGTGGAAGAGCTGGGTATCGACCCACAACGCATCAAGGTCATTGTCGACACCACACGCGAGCTCGGACTGGGGCAAACCACTGGTTCACGCGGCACGCTCATGGGTGCAGGGGCCGTGAAGGCCGCTTGCGAAACCGCACGTGCCGCAAACTGCGCAGTTGATATCGACCACGTTGGTGAATACCGCGTCGACTGGACCACAAAGCTCGGTGAACCCGGCGTTGAAAACCCCATCATCCACTCCACCTTCGGTTACGCCGCTCAAGTTGTAGTTATGGACCGCACAACAGGAGCAATTGAACGAGTGATTGCAGCGCACGACGTGGGTCGCGCTGTTAACCCCATGTTGTGTGAAGGCCAAATTGAGGGCAGCGTGCACATGGGTCTTGGTTACGCCCTATCGGAACAGTTTCCTAGCGACCCCGATACAGCGTTCCCTACCAATACCACTTTGCGATCACTAGGAATTTTGCGCCCGAAAGACATTCCGCCTATTGAAGTCACCCTTGTTGAGTCACCACAACCCAACTCCCCGTACGGCATTAAGGGTGTCGGGGAAATTGGACTCGTTCCTACCGCCGGAGCCGTTGCTGAAGCACTACGCAACGTAGACGGTTTATGGCGCAACACGTTGCCCATGAAGCCAAAGGGGAAAGATGATGACTAACACGCGCACCACCGCAGGTCTTGTGTGCGCTCATCATCACCTCTACAGCTCTCTTGCGCGAGGTATGCCCGCACCGAAAGTTGCTCCGCATCACTTTCTTTCCGTTTTGGAGAATATTTGGTGGAAGCTAGATGCAGCACTCGACCACGACATGATCTATTGGTCCGCGGCGCTTGGTGCAGCGGAAGCTCTTTTATCGGGTACCACTGCAATCATCGACCATCATGAATCTCCCAATTGCATTGAGGGCTCTTTGGAAACCATCTATGCCGCTTGCAGCGAGGTAGGCATACGTGTTGTTCCGTGTTACGGGGTAACCGACAGGTGGAGTGACGATGGAAACTTGCAACAAGTTCACCCTTCATCAGCAATGACTCGTTCTGCTCAAATTGGCCTTGAGGAAACAGAGCAGTATTTAGCCAGCGGCAAAATCGCCATGGTTGGTGTTCACGCTGCTTTCACGTGCACCGATGAAACATTAGAAGCAGCAGCGCAACTAGCAAATGAATACAACACCGGTGTACATATTCACGTAGCTGAAGGCCCCGACGATATCGGCGCTGAGAAGCGGATTAAGCAATACGCGAACGATCAGTGGCTCATTGTTCATGGCGTGCATTTGCAAGAACCCATTGCCGGAACAATTGTGCATAATCCTCGGTCGAATATGAATAACGCTGTTGGTTATGCCCGCCCTTCGCAATGGAGCAACCGCATCGCATTAGGTTCTGATGGAATCGACAGCAACATGATGTCGGAATTTCAGATGGCATTCGTTGCTGGCCGTGCCGACAGTATTTCTTTCTCACCCGAGTTGGCATGGGAATGGCTGTGGAATAGTTCGCAACTTGTGCCCGAAACGCAAAACGATGTTGTTACCTGGAATTATCCGCATATGGATAGCCCTTGGCACGTCGCCTACACCACCTCAGTACATGTCTCCGATGTGAAGGTGAATAACGAATATGTTCTACGAGAGGGAAGCCTCACCAAGGTTGAACTTGGGGAAATACGGCGTAAAGCCGAAGAACAGTCTCAACGTCTCCATCACGCACTAGCAATGTCCGCCTAGCCACGACGAAAATGAAGGAAATTCGATGAAAATACCCATGGCGCTCTATCTCCAAGATGCTCACCGCATCCGTGAAGGCATGGAATTTGCTCAATACGCCGAGTCAAAGGGCTTCGATGCGGTGTGGCAAGCCGAAAGCCGTTTGGTGCGCGAAGCCACCGTTCCCATGGCTGCATTCGCTTCTGTCACAAAGAACATCAAAGTGGGCTCCGGAGTGGTCGACTGCTGGAGCCGCAACCCTGCGCGTCTTGCGGCAACATTTTCTACGCTCGACGACTTAGCACCTGGTCGCGTCATCTTGGGCATAGGTGCATGGTGGGATCCACTCGCTGCAAAAGTAGGCATCAGCCGCCACAAGCCACTGAAAGCAATGCGTGAAATTGTGACCACAGTGAGAGCACTGCTAAACAATGAAACCGTCACATTCAATGGTGAGTTTGTTCAACTCGACGGAGTAGAACTTGATTACGTGTATCAAGAGCGCCGCCCGAAGAATGTGCCCATTTATATTGGCGCAACCGGTATGCAGATGATGGAACTCACTGGTGAAATCGGCGACGGCGTAGTTCTGAATTATCTCGTATCTCCAGAATACAACAAGCAGGCGATAGAGGCCTTGGGCAATGGTGCAGCAAAGGCCGGACGCACCCTCAACGATATTGACCGGCCACAACTCGTGGTGTGCAGTGTTCATGAAGATCGGCACACCGCACTCGATATGGCGCGCTTGATGGTGACGCAATACCTCGGACAACAGCCACACATCATGAAAGCATCAGGAGTGCCTCAAAGCCTTCTCGATAAGGTAGGAGAAGTACTTACCTGGCCAGCCACACACGAACAAGTGGTGAAAGCATCGAAACTTGTGCCCGATGAAATTGTAGAGATGCTCACCGCAAGCGGCACACCCGATGATGCACGGAAAAAGGTGAAGCACTACATCGACAATGGCTGCACCTCACCCATCTTGTATCCACTCGGAGATGTAAAGGCAATGATTGATGCTTTCGAAGGCTGGGAAGTGTCATGAGCATCTTCTCTCCGCGATCACTGCCCGAAGCATTAGAAATCGCGAACAACCACCCCACTGCACGTCTTCTTGCCGGTGGTACCGACACCATGGTGGAAATCAATTTTCGCCACTATGAGCCAACCGACATCATTTCCTTGCGTCATGTTCGGGAACTACAAACGTTTGAACAAACAGGTGAGGTTTATCGTGTGGGGTCAGCAATCCCCTACCGCGAATTTGAAAATGGCTCATACGCGCATATTTCTCAGGCGCTCAGTGAGGCTGCCCGCACTGTAGGTTCACCGCAAATTCGAGCAGCCGGAACTATTGGCGGAAACCTCGGAACATGCTCCCCTGCTGGCGACACGCTGCCAGTTCTCAGTGCGCTCGATGCACAGATAGAACTCGCTTCAGTCAACGGTACTCGCGTGCTCAGCATCCACGATTGTATGCTGGGCGTCAAGCGCAATGCGCGGGCATCGAATGAAATCATCACAGCAATCAATTTCTCCAAAATTGATGGGTACCAGGGGTACGCAAAGGTTGGCGTGCGTAACGCCATGGTCATTTCCATCGCCAGCGCTTGCCTCGTTCACGACCCGAAGAATCAGCGAGTTGCCATAGCGCTGGGTGCAGTTGGCCCCACCATCATTCGTTGTCGCGAATCGGAAGCTTGGTTGAGTGATAACACCGATCTCTCCACCAACTCACCAATCTCTGCCGACATCACCAATGAATTTGCCCGTCGAGTTTCAGCAGAAGCGCGACCCATCACCGATCATCGATCCACTGCCGAATACCGCAAGCATGCTGTTGGCGTGCTTGCTCAACGACTATTGAAACGAGCAATGCAATGAGCACCTCACCCGAAATGTATTCACTACGCGTCAACGGAACTGAACAGCACGTTAAAGATGCCTGGATTGGCGAAAGTCTGCTCTACGTATTGCGCGAGCGTCTCGGCTTCATGGGGGCCAAGGGTGCCTGCGAGCAAGGCGAATGCGGCAGTTGTACCGTCCTCATCAACAATGACGCAGTGTGTTCGTGTTTGGTCATGGCAGCAAGTGCAATCGATACCGACATCACCACGGTAGAAGGCCTAGCGACAACCGAGACTCCGAACGATATTCAACAAGCATTTGTCACCGAAGGTGCCGTGCAATGCGGATTCTGTACACCCGGGCTCATTGTGGCGGTTCATCATCTCTTAGAAACCAACTCATCACCGTCGGAAATTGAAGTGAAAGAAGCATTGTCGGGAAACATCTGTAGGTGCACTGGTTACGGTCGCATATTTTCAGCAGTACAACTCGTCATTTCCCAAAGAGAAAAGAGCGTCTCGTGACCACACGCACGACGAACAAGCAAAGAGACGTGCTCGGAGTTTCAGCACTGCGTCCGGACGGTATTGCAAAGACCCAAGGAACTTTTTCTTTCTCCTCTGACTACACAGCAGACAACATGTTGTGGGGAGCCACCCTGCGCTCGCCACATCCATACGCTCGCATCATTTCCATCGACATATCCGCAGCAATAAAAATTGATGGCGTCGAGACCATCCTTGTGTCTGGTGACGTTCCAGGAAAACTCACGTACGGTCTCATTGCTTCCGACCAGCCTGTTTTCGCTTCAGACTATGTGCGTTATATGGGTGAGCCCATCGCTGCAGTTGCTGCTGACCATCCTGAAACATGTCGCCGAGCACTCGACGCCATTGTTGTTCACTATGAAGTAATGGCGCCTCTCACCAGCATTGAAGATGCTCTGAATCCGAACACTCCAAGTATCCACCCAGATGGAAACGTATTTCGACACCAGCGCATTCTTCATGGTGATGCAAACGCCACTGGCGACATCATCGTTGAGGGCGAATACGAAATCGGTATGCAAGATCAGGCCTTTCTTGGTCTTGAAGCAGCACTCGCCTACCCCGACTCCGATGGCGCAGGCGTCGAACTTGTTGTAGCAACTCAGTGGCTTCACGAAGATCAAAATCAAATTGCCGATTGCTTGGCGATGCCGAAGGAAAAGGTACGCCTGCAATTGGGCGGAGTGGGTGGTGCCTTTGGTGCACGTGAAGACATCAGCCTCCAGGTTCACACATGTCTCTTAGCGCTACGCACGGGTCGCCCCGTGAAGATGCAATACACACGTGAAGAAAGCTTCTTTGGCCATGTGCATCGTCATCCCGGTGTGATTGCGTTGAAACATCACGTCACCAACGAAGGTCGCATCGTCAAAATTGAAGGAACAATGAAGCTAGATGGCGGCGCTTACGCGTCTACATCGTCAGCTGTTCTCATTAACGGTGTCACACATATTCAAGGGCCATACAAATGCGCTAACGCTGTGTTTGATGGCTATGCAGTGCGTACCAACAATCCACCATGTGGAGCAATGCGCGGCTTCGGAGTGGTGCAAGCCTGTTTCGCACACGAAGGCCAGATGGACAAAATTGCCAAGGCCGTTGGCAAGTCACCTGTTGAAGTGCGTCTGTTAAACGCAATGGAAAAAGGCGACACCCTCATTACAGGTCAAGCTGTAGAAAGCGTGGCTCCTGTGGCTCGTTGCATTCGCGAAACCGACGCTCTGCCCATGCCTGAACCACTTTCACATGGTTCAGAGATAATGGAATTTCCTGGAGGCTCGGGTCGAACATCAGAACTCCACAACATCAAGCGTGGTATCGGCTGGGGTGTTTCCATTAAGAACTTAATGTATAGCGAAGGTTTCGACGACAGCGCTGAAGCACGCTGCACGCTTGCCGATGGCGTAGCCACCATCAAATTTGCTACTGCCGAAGTCGGTCAAGGGTTCGTTGTGCTGGCTCAGCAAATTGCGCGAACCGTGCTGGGCGTTGACGTAGTCGTGCTCGACCGAATTGATACCGAAATAGGTTCGGCGGGTTCAACCTCGGCGTCACGGCAAACATGGATGAGCGGAGGCGCCGTCGACGGTGCGTGTCGACTCGTGCGTGAACGTCTCTTTGAACATGTAGCACACACTCATGGACTCGACCCGCTGCAGCTTGTCATTGAAGACACCGACATTGTTGACACCATGGGGCCATTACGCGTCAGTGTGAGCGAGGCCAGCAAGGGCGTAAAGATTGTCCAAACGTTCCTTCATCAGCATCGCAAAACTGAAGAACTTGACGAGAACGGTCAAGGCAATTGCCACGTCGCCTTTGCTTTCGTTGCACACCGAGCAGTAGTTGATGTTGACGTCGAACTAGGTCTGGTGAAAGTTGCGCAAATAGCCACGGCCCAAGACGTCGGTCGTTCTCTTAATCCACTCGCTCTACTCGGCCAAATTGAAGGTGGCATTGCTCAAGGTTTAGGCCTTGCAGTGATGGAAGAAATCATTGTGCAGAACGGAATTGTGAAGAACCCGAGCTTTACCGACTACCTGCTACCCACAGCACTCGATGCGCCCGATGTTCTCTTTATCCCGATTGAGGAACCAGATCCTCAGGCACCACTAGGAGCAAAGGGCGTGGGCGAACCACCATGCATTTCAGTGACACCTGCAATTGTGGCTGCCATTAGAGACGCCACAGGCGTTGATTTGAAGCGCACACCAGTGCGCCCACAAGACATTTGCCTCTAAAACGTTCTTCTTACACCGAGAAGAATTGGCGCCCGTTGTGATCGAGGGGCGCTGCAAAGTGGCGTTCACCCATTGAGGCAATGAGTGCCACGCCGCGTTCGTTGCCTAGGTCAAATGTTGCGCCAGTCAATACAGCAGTTGATGTTCCACCGATGACGTGTGCACGTACATAGTCTTTGTAGAGATCTTCAAAGGCGTAGTTCACACCCAGACGAGTAATTTCGTCGTGATACTCGTGGAGCCATTGGTCTTCATACTTGCGCCGGTCTTCAACAGTGACGCTTCCACCCAATAGGTAGGCAAGGTCGTAACCAGCTGGCCCGCGACCCACGCTTTGCCAGTCGATGACAGCAACCGCATCGGGCGAGTTGAGGTCTGTGTCGAACATCAAGTTGTCGACGCGGTAGTCGAGGTGCAAGAGGGTCCATGGGCTCGTGGCGAATTCCTTCACCGCTTCCCAGTAGTTGACGCTGAGCCAATTTCCGAATTCCACTGCACCTTCTGGCAAAACATGACCAAACTTTGGCTGGTACATCTCCCACAGCATCGGCCACATTGCCCCAAAGTTGACGATGCGGTCGTGAATAACACTTGGCACCCACTCCATTTCAATGGTTTCCACCTTGCCCCACCAGCTGGCATGCAACGAAGCCAAAGAGCGAATTGCAGCCGACGTTTGAGCAGTGTTCATTCCGTCCATTTGCACAACCATCGACAAATGTCCGAGGTCTTCCATCAAGATGACGAAGTTTGCTGTTCCGGCTTCAGAAGCCGTGTAGTACGAAATAGGTAAACGAGCGGTTGTTTGTGCAGCAAGTGAATCGTAGAACTTCACTTCTGCTTCATACATTCCCAGGTCAATTCCCTGCTGACGGTTTGCGTCGGCCTGCGATGGCAGTTTCACAATGACGGCAGAAGGACCTGTACCTGATGCATAAGTAATTGATGCGCGGAAAAGCTCTCCCATCACACCAATACCCTCGCCAATTTGTTTCAACTCAATGGAGGCAATACTTCCAAGGTTCTTTTCAGAGCCAGCTTTCAAAGCGGCCTCAAGCCACTGTGCTGTTACTTCAGAACGATTCTTAGGAATTGACAAGGAAGCCATTCGTACTCATTTCACGCTAGGAACTAATGAACTTTACATTTTTGTATGGACTATTTTCCAAATACTTGCTCTAAATAACCGTTGTGGAAGGTTCGTGTGGGGTCTAACTGATCTCTTACCTCAAGGAACTCGTTCCACCGAGGGTAGAGAACGCTCAACTCTTCATGCGTAAGGAAGTGCATCTTTCCCCAATGAGGTCGACCTGAATATTTAGCCATGATTTCTGCAACTGAAGAAAAATAAGGAAGATAGTCGCAACCTTTGAACATGTGAACCGCAATGTATGCACTCTGGCGGGCGTAAGCCGTGGACAGCACATTGTCGTCGGGCGCAGTGAGGCGTACTTCAACCGGGAAACTCACCTTGTAGTTCTTCTCTGCAATGACCCGCTCGATATCTTGAACAGCTTCGCGACAGTGCTCCCGCGGAATTGCGTACTCCATCTCAACAAATTTCACGCGACGCTCAGAGGCGAACACGCGAAAGCTCTCGTCGACGTAGCTAGTGCTGCCCGAGCCAGGAAGTGCAGTGGCCAATCGTGGAACTAAACCTGGGAAGAGTTTGCCCAGTTGACACACCAACCCGAATGCAGTGTTTTCCATGAATGATTTCTGCCACCACTTCTTGAATGGTGGAAGCGGCTGTAATGCCAATTCAGTTCTGTTGTTTCGTTTCGTCAACGCCCATTTAGTGTGTGGAATCCAAAAGAACTCAAAGTGATCGTTCTGAGATGCCAAATCTTCAAGATTCTCAAGAACGTACGACAAACGCATCGGTTTCTCTTTAACGTGCAGTGCAAATTTGGGAACGGTACGAATTTTGACGTGAGCAATGATTCCCACTGCTCCCACTCCTACGCGAACAAAATGCAGCAAAGGATTGTTCTCATCGATCACCACGGTGTTCCCAACACCGTCGACCAAGGTGAGACCCACAACCTGCTGCGCCAGACCGCCAATGTTTTCACCCGTGCCGTGAGTTCCGGTGGAAATCGCTCCAGCGATTGTTTGATAAGCAATATCACCCAAGTTCTCTAGTGCTCGTCCTTGGTGAAACAGGTACTCGTTCACAGCGCTCAGCGCCATTCCCGCTTCCACCTCAACAATTCCGTTTTCGTCAGGCCCTGCCAAAACCCTCGTCATGTGGGTCATTTCAATGAGAACGTCTTGCGCAACGGCGGCTGCGGTAAAACTATGACCCGAGCCAATGACCTTCACTCGCCTTCCTTGTGCATTTGCGTCTTTTACGGCAGCAACGATTTCAGCAATATTTTGAGGCCTGATCCACGCTTGCGGATGTGATGACTGGTTGCCCGCCCAGTTCGTCCATTTTTTGCTCATCTGAAGACCTCGAAAGCCACCGTAGCAGGGGAAAAAATACCTGACTATGGCTGCTACATATTCCAACTCGCACCCCACTAAGCCCTATGGTTTACGGTAGAGATATATAGATATTTCGACTCGTGCTCGCGCACGGTCTTAACGGGAGGCAGTCATGACAACACTTGATAACGACCCAGGCGTTTCACATTCACGCGGACCCAAAGTTCAAGAGATTCTGAAGACCGATACTCGCCCGGTACCCAAGGCTCTCACCGAGTTCGCCAGCCCATACGTGGGTTCCGAAGACGTCAAAAAGGCCCGTTACACCTCACAGGCTTTTGCCGACCTTGAAAAAGAATTCATGTGGTCTAAAACCTGGCAATTCGCTTGCTTGGAAGCAGAGATAGCTACACCAGGGTCTCACGTTGTTTACGACGTTGCCGATGAGTCACTCATCGTTACACGCGGCAATGACGGTGTTGTTCGTGCTTTGCACAATGCTTGTATGCACCGCGGAACACGCCTCAAAGACGACGACGGCACTGTTGCCTCATTCGTATGCCCGTTCCACGGCTGGGAATGGGACGTACAAGGTGACTTGAAGAATGTTCCCGGAGAATGGGACTTCCCTCAGTTCACACACGGCAGCAAGCCCACGTGTCTTCCACAAGCAAAAGTTGCATTGTGGGATGGACTCGTATTCGTCAACATGGATCCCAACTGTGAGCCATTTGAGAAAGTTGCATCAACGCTCATTGAACACTTCAAAGATTTCCCTCTATCAAAGCGCTACAAGGCATTCCATGCCGTGAAGGAAGTTCCCGCAAACTGGAAAGTTGTAATGGAAGCCTTCAGCGAGGGCTACCACGTCATCGCAACTCACCCACAAATCAAACCCTTCTGCGGTGACGAAAACAGCGAGTACTCCATTTACCCTGAGTCGCCATTTGTGTCGCGCTTCTTCAACCCATTTGGCGTACAAAGCCCACACATTGTTGAACAACTCACCGAGCAGACAGTTGCTGCGGAATTTGTGGCGTTCTCGAGCCGTTCACGCGGTTACTCCGACCAGAGCCAAGTGCAGCCACCAGATGGCATTCAGGCCCGTGCGTATGTTGCCGAAACCTTCCGCGAGCGCATGTCGGGTATGTTCCGTGCCGATCTCGATTCCTACACCGATGCGGAAATCATTGATGCAATTCTGTACCACCTCTTCCCCGCCTTTGCACCGTGGGCCGGTATTGGTCAGCCACTCATGTACCGCTGGCGCCCAGGGCGTACGCCCGACTCATGCTTCATGGATGTTTACCGTATGGCACCGTTGCCAGACGGCGAAGACATTCCAGAACCAGCAGTCACCACAAAGTTGCGGTTAGATCAGGCATGGAAAGAAGCTCCTGGCATGGCTGGCCTCGCCGATGTGTTTGAACAAGACATGTCGAACTTCGGCTTTGTTCAGCAAGGCTTGAAGTCGACTGGCAAAAAGACTGTTACCTTCGGCAACTACCAAGAGGGCCGCTTGCGTCATATGCATAAAACAATCGACACGTTCATCCTGCAAGGCCTTGCAGAAGCTGGTCGTTCAGCAGATGAAGTTGCACCGTTCTTGGTGGGTAACGAATAAGCCTTGCCATCAACTAATATTTCCCCTTAGGGGGTAAGCATGTTGTCGGTTCACGAAGCAGGGCAAGTTTTTGTCACGCCATCTGCATATACAGACGAGAATTACTTCTATGAGGCGTGCTCAGTGCTGCGCGACCACAGTCCAGTTCATTACGTCGAAAACCAGCGCTTCAACTCTTTCTATGCCATCACGCGTCATAGCGATGTGATGTCGGTTGAGGCGCGAAACAGTATTTTCATTAATGAACCTCGCCCTGTATTGGCCGATAAAGCAAGCGACCAGCGCGCAGCAGAACAGGGCAACTTACTTCGTACTCTCATTCACGTTGACGACCCCGAACATCGCGCATTGCGTGGAGTCACATCCGACTGGTTTTTGCCCAAGAGCTTGCAGCGCTTAGAAAGTCGATTGGAATCGTTGTCGTTGGCATCAGTGAACAACATGGCCGCGTTGGGTAGCACGTGTGACTTCGCGAGAGATGTCGCAATGCCGCTCCCTCTCAATGTCATTTTGGCAATTCTGGGGCTACCGGAATCTGATTATCCTCGCATGTTGCAACTCACCCAAGAACTATTCGGAAGCGCCGACGAGGAATTACAACGCGGTCCATCGGGTCAAGACCTCATTGCGGTTGTCAGCGACTTTTACGCCTATTTCACAGAACTCACCCACGCTCGACGCAAAGAACCGCAAGATGACCTCACATCAGTGATAGCAAACGCAATTATCGAAGGTCAACCCCTCACCGATATGCAAACCATCTCGTATTACGTCATTGCCGCAACCGCAGGCCACGACACCACGTCAGCTTCAATGGCTGGTGGCATGCTGGCGCTCATCGAGAACCCCGATCAATTGCAGCTCTTGAAAGATAATCCCGAGCTCATTAATAGTGCCGTTGATGAAATGATCCGCTGGGTCACCCCTGTCAAACACTTCATGCGCACCGCCACCGAAGATGCACTAGTGGGAGACACCATCATTCGCGCAGGAGAATCGCTGCTCTTGTCTTACCCGTCGGCCAATCGCGATGAACGCGTCTTTGACAACCCCAATAAATTCGACATCACCCGATACCCCAACAAACATCTCTCGTTCGGATTTGGCATTCACCACTGCTTGGGAGCGATGCTCGCCCGCATGGAGCTCAAAGCTTTTTTTGCCCAGCTTGTACCGCGTTTAGAAAGTATTGAGCTCAATGGTCAACCAGCACTCATGAAAACAATCTTTGTGGGTGGCCACAAACGCCTTCCCGTGAAGTACAACGTCAGTTCAGCAAAGTGAGCGATAGTTCTTTCGACGTTCTCCGTCTGAAATCGTTCCGACTCCTTTGGCTCAACACTTTGGGCTTCACGCTCGTGCAATCCACACAACGCTTTGCATTCGTGTGGCTCATTTTGGAGTTAGGCGCACAGTCGGATGTGAGTGGAATGCTGCTTTTTGTCATGGGCCTACCGGCGCTCTTCGTTTCTTTGCCTATAGGTGTTTTCTCCGATCGCATGAACCGTCGGGCGTTACTCATTTCAAGTCAAGTTGGTGCTTTCGGCATCACCCTCTGCACCGCTGTGTGGGTGAGCACAGGGCACATCACCACATTCTCTGCAACTGTGAGCGCAGCAATACTTGGTCTCTTCATTGCTATTGGCCAACCGGTACGAACTGCCGTGGTGTCGACATTGGTTCCCAAGGAACAACTGATGAACGCCATTATTGTTTCAACGGTTGCATCAAATCTTGCCCTCATCTTCGGGCCTGCCTTGGCTGGCCCAGCCATTTCGCGTTGGGGTATTGAAGGAGCATTTTGGGTCCAAGCACTTCTCTATGGTCTCGGCCTACTTACACTTTTTCCATTGAAACTTCCTCCTCCAACACATTCCACTGAAGCACGTCATTTAGGCAAAGAACTGCAAGTGGGAATGCGGTACATCTGGGCGAATAAGAACATTCGTGTGCTCTTCATCTTGCTTTCAGGTTCAGTGCTCTTCATGATGTCGCCATGGATGGTTCTTGGACCTCAATTCGTTCGTGAACAAGTAGGGGCTACCGGCGGAGAGGCAACAATTCTTTATTCGCTTCTCGGCGTTGGGCAATTCTGCACATCGATGTGGATCTTGCGTAACAGCCACAAAATTGTGCGTAAAGGATTGTGGTTCATGTGTGGTTTGTGCACGGGCGCAACAGTGCAGATATTCATTGGGCCAGCTACCAATTATTGGTATCTCGCTCTCGTACTTTTTGCATGGGGCCTCACTGGCGGCTTCTACCTCAACTTGAATCAAACGCTCATTCAACACAACACACCCGCAAACGTCATGGGTCGCGTGATGTCGGTCCACTCTCTTTTAATGGTGGGTATCGCCCCCATGGGAGCATTACTCGTCGGCTACACCGCAAGGCACTTGCATTCGTTGCCTGAAACAATCTCTATTACAGGGGCACTGATGCTTGTATTGGTTCTAACCACGATGGCCACGCAACGTGACTTCCGCTCAATGTCGTAAACCAATTACAGTTATCCAATGGAAAATAGCGAAAAAGTATGGGCGGTACATCCCGATTCGGTCGAACCAATTGTTGCCGAGAACGAACACATCAAAGGTCAGGTTATTGTTCGTGTGTTGTCGCGTCATCCAACAGTTCTCGAAAATACATTTCCGCCAAATACCTGGCTCGGAAAACATGAACATGGTTCCGACACTTTGTACATCGTCAAAGAAGGCGAATTCCATATTGAAGGAGAGCGCGTGTACTACCCCGGCGATGTGCGCTTTGTAGCCAAAGGCCACGCGTACGGGCCTGAATGGGCTGGGCCAAATGGAGCCAAGTTACTCATCGTTGCTGTGAACGGTCAGTTCGGCACTGAGTGGCTATAAGACAGGGGCAGAGCTAGCGGCTCTATTCCTCTGTGCTTTTTGCACTACGAGAAACATCACAAACGCCAGTACACATGCAATGTTCGACAGCATGTGGAAGCCCACAGCCCTGCGAATAAATCCACTGGAGAAACCAGCAATTCCGCCACACAGACTCATGAGGAAATCTGCAGTGCCTTGGATCTGAACACGAGCCTCTATCGGTATGGAATCGACCAAGAGGTTTGACCCTCCAATGAGACCGAAACTCCAACCCACTCCTAACAGCCACAGAGCGGGAAACAGGAGTAAAGCCGATTCACCTGCAAGGGCCGCAAACACCGTGGCCAATATGAGAAGTATTGAGCCCACAGCAATGGCCGAGTATCGCCCTTTGCGATCGCAGTACTTCCCCACCCATGGGCTAAATGCATACATGCCCGCGATGTGCAGCGAGATAACAAACGGGCTCACAGATTCATGCCCGTGAGCTTTCAAATGAACAGGTGTCATGGTCATTACTGCCACCATGGTCACTTGTGACACCACCATGGCAAAGATCGCGATCTTGGCGGAAGGCGATTGAAAAATTGTCTGCATCGCAATACGAAACTTGGGTGGCTGCACTCCTGCAACGTTTTGAGACTTCAGGCCACCACTCACTTCAAGGGGGTCGGGTCTCAACCGCACCATCACATTCACTGCCGCGAACACAAAGAAACAAGCTGAAAATATCCAAGGCCCGGTGTATTTGTGCCAACCAAAGACCGACTCACCTACGCGTTCAGCAGGCACCACAAGAATGGGGCCAAAGACCGCACCAAAAGTTGACGCAAAGAGTATTCTGCTCATCGCCGATGCCCGCGTATTTACATCTGCCAAGTCGGTGGCGGCATAACGAGAGAGCAAGTTGGCTGCTTGACCATTCCCGAAAAGGAACAGCCCAAACAGGAAAATTGCTAACTGTGATTTTTCTGCGCCTATACCTGCAATGACTCCGCCTACAAAGGCAGCGATGTAACCGTATTGCAGACCAATACGACGCCCCTTTCGTGTCATCACCAAGCTCAGCAGTTGGGCCATGAACGCTGTTCCAATGGTGACCGTCGCGCTAGCGATGCCACTCCAAGCAGTGTCTGCACCCAAAATGTTTTGGATGACATACGCACCTACAGTGACTGCGGACGCGAGTGAAGCCGCAGCTATTACCTGACCCGACACCAATGTACGCAGAGTCATTTTTTGAATTGCTACGAGATCATCAGGCGAATACATAAGACATCTTCAAACTACTCGCTCTGGCGCTCATCTATATTGAGTTTCCAAATGGAGATGCTCACACTGTGCGTGACATCGAGAGGCTTTGACTCGAGAATCGCTTCCATGTCGTTTGGTTTCAAATGATGCCCATTTGGCCCCGAGAGCAGGGTCTCGCACATCGCTTGGCCATCAAGCAACTCTGTCGACTGGTGGACGAACTGCTCAATTTTCGTGAAGTTTCCCAGCAAAGCTGAGATCGTTTCGCTCTTATCGTGCTGAATGTTCAAAGCATTGAATCGGTTTCGCAATTCAACCAAATGATGATGTTCTGGCGCCACCACTATGAGAGTGCCACCTGACTTCAAAACACGTTTGGTTTCTGCAAAGTTTCGGGGGCTAAACACCGACAGCACAATGTCGGCACTGTTCTCCCCAATCGGCCACGGCTGCCACACGTCGGCCACCACCGCAGCAATACGGTTTGATTGCCGCGCACAAACTTTTGCGGCGTGAACGCTGATATCAAAACTCACGGCAGCCGAACTGCTCGCCACTTGAGTGGCCGCATGCGCATAGAAGCCTGTTCCTCCACCAGGTTCAACAATCACTGGTACTGAAATGTCTCGACACAAACTCTCACAAACCTGTGCGAGCTGCAGTGCAAGATTCTGAAAAAATGGACGAGCATGCATCTTCTGGCGAGCTTTTACCATCGCGGCTGAATCTGCATTCTTAATGAAGGTTTGATTCGTCAGAAAATTGACGTAACCCTGACGCGCAACGTCAAAGCTATGTCCTGCATCGCACTTTGCGACCCCTGCGTCAATCTTGATTGATACTGCGCAATGCGGACAGCGTAAAAACTCTTGAGCAGCTGAAAGGGCTTCAGACATTCTTTACTGCAGGAAGGTCACGCCACAGCTGTTCACGCATTTTCCAAGCCCCAATAACATCTGCATCCATGATGGCTGAGATCCAAGGTTTCATCAGCTCTATGAGCTCGGTTGTTTGCTTCTCACCCGCAACCGACACGGGCGATGAAGAACCACTGTCGGTGGAATGTTCTATGAACAGCTTCACTTCTACTCCAGCATCGGTGAGTTCAAGATTGGTGCCACTATTTTTCAGCAAGCCACGTGAACGCAGCCTTTCTTTTGCCGCTTCCCATTCAGGGTCATTCCAACCAGTTACTCGATGAAGTAGATCTTCTGGCATCGCTCCATCTGCAGCATGCAAGATATGGCATTCAACAGAATCAATTCCAGCGGCAGCGGTAGCCGCCCAGTGAGCGTCGCCGCGGTACTCACGCAAGATGGTGCATGCACGCCATAGTTGCAAACCAGCAAATTCAGGCTGAGGCACGTCGTTTTGTGCAGCCGCCATAGGTTTCCCAGCAAATGAAAGCTGCTGAATCATGTCTTGCGCAATGCCATTAGCTCGATCAATTTCCGAGCCATTCCAGGCATCTCCCAAGATACGACGCAAGGTAGCTTCTGCGCCCTTTGTTCGGGCGTCAACAACACTTTTGGCGTCGACAATGCTCCACACATCTGGCACGGCCTGAGCGACGTAGTCAGGGGCAAAGCCAAACAACAAAGACACGGCTACCCCGTGGGTTACTTCCCCTGCCGCGGCGAGACGGCTCGCAAAGTACTGATGCGGAGCTACCCGTAAACCAATGGCCTCATAGGCCGCTACAGCCTCCGGAGAGCGATAAGCCAACTGATGGAAAGGCTCAGTGACCCTCCACAGGTTTCGCGCTGTAGCGCCCATATAGCCCCCTTATTCTTGGTGCCAACGAAGCGGCTCCAAACACCTGTTCAAGTTACCACGTCGCCCTTGATGCAATCAGGGAAAATCGCCAGAACAATACCTATGTATTTTGCTCTCGGAGCGCAAGTTTCGTAATCATCACGCGGCGCTCGTCGAACGCAGGGCGGTCCTTGCGTGGAAGGCCCTGGCGCAGACGTCGAGTAGCACGAAGATCGCCGTAGGCCTCGAGCTCCGCTGGTGATAGTTGATGCGCAAAGGCGAGTTGCTTGAGACGACCTTGAACGAGAGCAATCTCCTCACGTCGCATGCGTCGCAGACGCCGCACGACGATAACAAAGAGCACGATGTGCCCGAGCAGGAGTAACGCAAAGTATCCATTCACCCCTGATGCATTCCACGAGGCATGCAACGCCATCGCTAATAGGAGCCCACGCACTGCAGCGAAGCGACGCGAGCGCCCTTTTTGCACTGCGGCACCAATAGCAAGCCCCACCCATAATGTGAAGAACGGGTGCGCGAACGGCGAGAATAGCCCTCGCATCACAAACACCAACCCGAGATCATCGTCAGCAATCGCTTGAGAGAAATAAATGATGTTCTCCACCATTGCGAAGCCAAGACCCACATAACCCGCGTAGACAACACCATCGAGCGGGCTGTCTATTTGATTTCGTTTAGCTGCCCCCAAGATTCCTAGTGACTTCATGATCTCTTCTGCCACGGGGGCACTAATGACGAGAGCCGCCGTGGTGCCAAACGAAGCGTCGGTGAATTCGTTGGCAACGCTTGCCACCAATACCGAGATACCACCACCCCACAAAAAGGCGTTCCAGCGCATTGCACGGGGCTCGGGTTCAAGCCGATCGAGCCAAATAAAGGCGGGAATGGTGTAGGCCAACGGAATCAGAGCGATGAGGAACGCAGAGGGCGTTTCGACCGCATACGCACCAACTGACAACAAGGCCAAAACGAAGAGAACAACCAAAGTACGACGGACTTTTAGTTTCGGAGCATCAGACACCTGACCACCTTACACGGCTGCAATATGACGAAAATTCTTTCAAGAAAAAATTCGAGGAACCTTCTATGGCAATCACATTGCCAACATCTGTCGTGCTCGTCGGATTGAAAGAAACCCAGCAAGCAAGAAAGTTGCAAACACAATCAGCAAACTCATCAGGTCAACACCTGTAGCGGGCAACTTGGCTTGCGAAACAGTGATCGCCTGCGAGAACCCGATACCACTCTTTGGCGCGTACACCGCCAACGTGTGACTTCCCGATGACAAACTATTCGGCAAAGTGCCAGTGATTGTCACCACACCCTGTGCGTTTGCATAGCCAGAGCCAATTACTTTCGGTGTTGAGGCAATAATCAACTGCACATACTCAAACGGAGTGAAGCCCCCGAACGACACCGTGATTGCTTCACTCGTCACAATGGACGCTTCAGCAACAATTGGTTTTGAAGCTCTAGGCAATGCTTTCACGATCGACAATGCTGGTGCTGGCAACGTCGTAGATGTTGTTGATACCACGTTTGCGACTGTCGTAGTCGTTGCCGACGAAGAAACAGTTGTTGACGGTGTATTGACAGTCGGTCTAATAGTTGTCGCGGTGGTAGTTGTCGCTGTGGTGGTCGTCGGCGCGATAGTTGTGGGTGTGGTGGTTGTGGGGGCAGAGCCAGCACTAGGTGCCGCAACTAACGCTGCATCACGTATGAACCACGCCGCCGCCGAGTTGGGTGCCATCATGCCCGATGTAGCCTTGCTCGTACCAACCGCTACGCACTGAGAAACCGTTGAGCAATTGATGTCGTTGATGCGTGATCCCCCAACCCCGCTCGACGATGTGAGACGCGTCCATGTTGAGCCATCCCAAACACCAACGTAGGACTCCGTGTTAGGCATCTCGTACATGAAGTCTCCAACGAGCACACATCGCGTTGTTGACGCACAAGACATCTTCTTTCCTGTCAAAGCATTAATCAAACCGCCTGATGGCATGACGGGAAGCAAGACATTCCTAAACTTATTGGCCATGTCTGCTCCGAGGTCGTACAACACGGCTCCAGTTCCGTTTGACAATGAACCAACGACCGCACATAGACCAGTTGCTCCGGGCTGACAGTCAACAGTTTGCAGTTGCCCAAGTGTGTCGGTGCGACCAGAGAGACGCGACCACATACCAGCGACCGACCCGCGGTCGAGAATTTCTCCGGAAAACGAACCGCTTCCTAAGTTAATGCTGGTGACTCCAACACATCTACGTGACGTATCACAATCAACGTCAAGCATATCTTCGTCGTTAGTGCCATTAGAAAACATACTTGATGTTTCCCTCGTCAATGTTGTGCCATCCCACCTCAACACCAACGACTTGCGCGGGGTCTCCGAACTGCCTCCAACAGCCAGACAGAACGTCGCCGACGCACAAGACACTGCGTGCAACATATAGATGACATTAGGCAAAGTCACCTGGCTGATAGTCGAACCGTTCCACAAAATGAGGTAAGGAGTCGAACTCATAGTCGGGAAGAAAGTATCAACCGATCCAGTCACTAGACACATGTTTGTTGCTGCACAGGCAATGTCAGTCGCTCGGAAACCAGATGGCCAACCGGAAGTCGAAACGATCGACCATGAATAACCGTCCCACTGCGAGAGAAATGTATTTGCCGTGGCGCTCATGCTGCTTGTCTCACGACCCTCAACAACCGACATACAAAAAGTAGTTGAAACGCATGAAACGTCGCTGAGTTGATTTGAATATGCCGCAGGGTTTGAAGCCGTTAAAGACGTGACCGTGTCGAAATCAGCCGATGCTTCATTGCTCGTTACTGCGACAAGACTGAGTGCCATAGCAATCACGACGAGCACTGACGATCGGTTACGAGAGGGCCTGATGGATAGCGTTTTAAAGCGGAACATGACATGCCTTTCAAAAATTTGACTCCTAATATGGTGCAAATTTTTTAGAGCATCAATCATGTTTTTGGAAATTGACCAAGAAAGCCACAAATATGACCACTTGCTCATCGTTACGTGACCACGCAAGAGATGCGATCACCTGTCTTTCGGAACCATCACAACGGCTACATCGCTACCGGATGCAAGTACCACTCCAACAAGTTAGGTGGAGTCCTCTTAGCGCGGTGTGAAACAAGCCTTATGGCAGTTGTACCGTTGGACACCACGTAAGTAACCCGACGTCGCAACCTGTGCCACGCCCGTAGCGATGTTTACAACATAATGAGATTCCACACGTTCGGCTTGCAGTGACCGCATCATTTCGTTGAGCGACCCAGACACATCGGCACCAAACGACTGATAAACACCCTGGCGATTTGTCCAATATGAGCCCCCTGCGCGAAGATTCAGACGATTCCTGATGGTCGCAGGCAAAGAACGTATATTTTGCAAATCTTTGATGGTTGGCAGAATAATTGACGCCGACCAGGGCCCCATGGTGCAACTACTCATGATGTTGGAAGTTCCTACGCAGTCACCTCGAGAGTCTGTTGACATCTCTGTATACAAAGGCCCATCGGCGACACTGGTATCGATTCCAATAATGACTCCCCCGTACATACCAATGTCACCAAGACGACATAAGCCACCGGTCCGACATGTTGCAGGAATAGTTGATGTCGTGGTTGTTGCAATAGCTGTATTTACACATTTAGCAGGTGTCCAGTTCGGACCCTCAGGCAAAACAGTTGACCCGGTGTACCGCACGCTCCGTACAGGTCGCACATCAAACTGACGTGTTGAAGCACCGTTCTCAACACGCCATGGGCTCGTATAGAAATTCACGTCGTAGTAGACGGCTCCGGTGCCAGCATTGAAGTTGACAAAGCGCGTTGGACGATCGGGCTGAACCACCCAATAACTACCTGTGATAGGTCCTAAGCGGAAGTTTGGATCAGGCCTAAATGACGTGCTTTGACATGTGGAGTCGAGCGTTGGTTGAGATACAACGTAGTACGCTGAACGCATCTCTTCGATCGTGGGAACACGCCAATTGCTGTTTCCAAGGCCCGCATAATCATTGACGGCACGATCGGCGGCACTGCGGGTGAAACGTTTCTCGGAAACTTCTGTTGGCCCATCTGCAGCCCAGTTACGTGGAGCGATTTCAATGTATGTGTTTTCTCCGTTCCTCTTCTCAAAGTCGATGATGAGACCACCAGTGGGGCTCACGTCACCGGTTTTACATACTCCCCCGCCTTGGCAGGTTTTGGGAAGAGACGTCGTGGTGGTTGCTGGTTCATAGCTGTACACACGTACGGGCCGAACAAAATAGCTGTCGCTGAGAGCAACTCGGCGCCGAGAGCCAGTGTTCATCACTTGAATATCGGCTTCTCCACCAGTTGCGGAACCCCAATAGGCCATATATTCACCTCCCCGCCCGAAGCCTCCAATGGTGGGAATTCCAGTTGGATTGCAAAAGTCCGAATATGAATACGAGGATTTACCTTGCCCGTAGCGACACATCGCCTCAAGTTCTGGGGTCAAGGTGGGAAGTCTCCAGTCGCTCATACCGCCGCCGCGGAAAGCGCGAGCTTGCGAATTAGCAGTGGTCCAGTTGACCTTCGGATCTGTTGCAGTACCTGCCCAGCCACTAAGAGCCATCTCAACATATTTTGTTGTTGCCCCATCTACTATCGCCGAAACTATGACGCCACCGCCTTCGCCACGTTGGCCCACTAAGCATCGTGATGCGTTAGTACAAGGATCGGGCAACTTGATTGTTGTTGTGGTTGTTGTGGTGGGTTTTAATGTCGTTGTTGTTTTCTCAATTGTCGTCGTTGTGGTGCTACTCGTGGTAGTTGTCGATGTTGTCGTCGTTGTTGATGTTGACGTAGTTGTTGTAGCTGGAGCAACAGTTGATGTTGTTGTTGTTGGGTTCACTTCGTAGTACTGAACAGCTGCTTTTCGCACGGCGTCAGAAATGGTGAAGTTGCGCACTGGGCGAACGAAATAGGTCGGGAATGATGGCCGATACGAGCTAACAGCACATTCTGGAGCGTTAAAAACAGCGAGTTGCCCTCCACCATTGTCGGCCCAAAATGGAGAAGACCCCAGCAACTTGCCTGGCAGTTTGCAAAGAGCCGTCATTTCATTCACTGTTGGGAGACGCCAGTCGCTCTTATCTCCCCCGCGATAAGCGGCAGCGATTGCAGTTGCTTTCCATTCACTAGCTAATGGCGGGAACACAGTGCGAGTGCCAACAGTTTCGGGTTGAGTTGAAGCAATAGTCCAATTCGCTGGTGCAGCTTCAAGAACCGCTGTATTACCCGCAGTATCGACTGCTGCGGAGAAAACCACACCGCCGCCAATACCTGTATCGCCAACCGAGCAAAGCCCACCTGCCGAACACGATTGCGGAACGATTGTTGTTGTTGTCGTTGCCGCCACTGTGGTTGTTGTTGCCGGCACACAGGGCGAGGTTGCTTCTTTGAAAATGCGAATTGGCCGAACATGGGCGCGCTCATTGGGACCACTCTGAATGAGTGACTCGTTACCTGCGGCGTTGATTCCCCATTGAAATCCTGCTTGGATAACATCAGATGTGAAGTAATCATTTGCGCCAAAAGTTTTGAAGACTTGAGTTTTAATGATCGACCACTGAGCTCTAGAAGGCACTATCCAGTCAGACTTTCCACCCCCGCGATACGCACTCACGAGCGGAGCTACTTCAGACCACTTCATAAATGGGTCAAAGGAAGACAACAGACCTCGTGTTGTAGCTGAGTCGCCATTCCACCGGACGGGCGCAGATTCAATGGAATCTCCATTCTTATCCGTGTTGAGTGAAACGATGATTCCGCCTGATGGCGATGGTCCACCGAGCGTGCATGCAATGGGTCCTTGCACATCTAGCGCAGCATTTTTCACTCGACCGACACTGCTTTCACTTGAACAGGCACCAGCCAACAACGCAAAAACAATTACTGATCCGGCGGTGAATCTTGCATGACGGGATGATTTACGGGCAAAAAACATGCCAAAATTTAGCCATTAGCCATACCTATATACCCGTCACTTGCGAAGATGTCGTGGTAGCACACCCAAGTGCACGAGAGTTCTCACGAGCCGCGATTTTCTACATTTGCTCATTCACTGCGAAGTACCGCATGACTCCCAAATTCGGATATTGAATGGAAATCAGATCAGAGTGTCGAAGGGGGGACTTGAACCCCCACGCCCTTACGAGCGCCAGCCCCTTAAGCTGGTGCGTCTGCCTATTTCGCCACTTCGACGTGGATGTACATCTTACATTGATGCCTTTTCAGCACCAACCAAGACGCCAATAACTCTAAAAACCTTCTTTAGTTTGACAAGAGAAGGGCAAGTGCAATAACAGTGAGCAACCACACCAACGCAATAACCGTGGTAATACGGTTGAGGTTGCGCTCTGCTGCGGCCGAACCGAGCCCAGCACCACTTCCGCCGCCGAACATGTCGGAAAGCCCGCCACCTTGACCGCTGTGCAACAGAACCCCTGCGATGAGGGAGAACATTGCCACTACGTTAATAATGACGGTGAGGATAGTGATGATGTCACGCACGGTAGTAGAGCCTAGTTGCTGATTTCAGGGAAATGACAGGCTACAAGGCCCACATTCTCATCCGGAATCTCACCGTGAGACTGCAGGGAAGGCTCCTGCGCTATGCAGCTGTCCTTGGCCTTCCAGCATCGAGCAGCAAAGCGACAACCGTTGGGTGGGTTAATGGGCGAAGGCACATCGCCCTGCAGCACTATTCGGCTGTGCATATGCGACGAACGTGGCGTGGCCGAAGGGACAGCCGACAAGAGGGCTTTCGAGTACGGATGCGAGGGGGCACTGTATAGAGCGTCTGGCCTAGCTAGCTCCACTACTTTGCCGAGATACATCACGGCCACTTCGTCGGCAATATGGCGGACGACAGACAGATCGTGAGCAATAAAGACATACGACAGTCCCAAATCATGCTGCAACTGTTCGAGCAAATTCAGAATTTGAGCCTGAATTGACACGTCGAGCGCTGACACTGGTTCATCGGCAACAATAACCTTTGGATTCAGTGCGAGCGCACGAGCAATGCCTATGCGCTGGCGTTGACCACCAGAAAATTCATGTGGGTAGCGGTTGTAATGCTCAGGGTTGAGACCAACTAATTCCATGAGTTCCTGAACGCGTAACTTCTCACTTCCCTTGGGAAGAATTTTCTGGATACGCATCGGAGTAGCAATAATTTCGCCCACGCTGTGTCGTGGATTCAAGCTTGAATACGGATCTTGGAAAATCATCTGAATGTCACGGCGCAACACCTGAAGTTCTTTGCCGTTCACTTTCGTGATGTCTTGACCTTCAAGGAAGATGCTCCCTGATGTGGGATCAATGAGACGGGTTAGTACTCTGGCCAGAGTTGACTTCCCGCAACCAGATTCACCGACGATTCCCAGCGTTTGACCTTTGCGCAAGATGATGTTGACGCCATCTACTGCCTGCACAAAGCCATCTGGTTTTCCAAAAATACCTTTGGACCCATGGGGAAAATACTTAATAAGTTCTTTTCCCTCGAGTAAAACTTCAGAGGTCATGAGGGCTCTTTTATCTTTAGGACGTTGAGAGCTTCTGCACGTAAGTGGCAAGCAGATAACGAATTTGTTGGGAGCACATTCTGTAATGGCGGAACAAATGAGGCACACTGCTGCCGACTTGCGTCGGCGTAGCTGCAGCGAGGCAAGAAGGAACAGCCACTGGGAAGATTCAGCAGCGATGGCGGTGACCCTGCAATGGTCTGGAGTTCTCCCCTTGCGCTGTTATCGAGACTACGAACGGCTCCAAGTAGCCCAAATGAGTATGGATGCGTGGGCGTAACGAATAACTCTTGAACGGATGCCTTTTCTACAATGCGCCCGCCGTACATCACCGCAACATCGTCGCAAGTCTCTGCGACTACTCCCAGGTCATGTGTGATGAGAATAATTGCCATGCCATTTTCTCTTTGAATATCTTTCATGAGATCCAAAATCTGCGCCTGAACGGTGACATCGAGGGCTGTAGTTGGTTCATCGGCAATGAGCAATTTTGGAGAGTTGATGAGAGCAGTTGCAATAACGATTCGCTGACGCATACCACCAGAAAATTGGTGTGGATATTCATCAATGCGCGCTTCAGGGTTAGGAATGCCCACGCGATGCAACATTTCCAGTGCAATTTTGCGCGCTTCTTTCTTCTTCACGCCTTTATGATGCACTTTGTACGCTTCAATAATTTGACTACCAATTGTGTAGTACGGATTCAACGCCGACAAGGGATCCTGAAAGATCATCGCGATTTCGGAACCCCGTATCGCACGAATGGCTTTGTCATCGACCCCCAAGATGTTCTTTCCATTGAACAAGATGGATCCACTTGTTGAAGCGGTAATACCTGTGTTCAGTTTCAGAATAGAGCTCGCCGTCACGGACTTACCGGAGCCACTCTCGCCCACTATGCCTAATGTCTTACCTGAATGAACAGAAAACGAAACATCGTTAACAGCGTGAACGACGCCATCTGATGTCGAGAACTCAACGTTGAGATTCTCCACAGAAAGCAAACGAACGTTATTCATTCACTTCAACCTGACGCGCGGGTCGAGAATTCCATAAATAATGTCAACAATGGTGTTTGCCATCACAATGAATACGGCCGCAACAAGAGTTGTACCTACCAGCACTGGCAAATCGGAATCAGTTACAGATCTAATTGCAAGCCGACCCATGCCAGGTAATGAGAACACGCTCTCGGTGACAATTGCGCCACCAAGGAGAGCAGCGAAATCTAAACCAGCAATTGTGACAATGGGTATGAGTGCCGCTCTAAGTACATATTTTCGAATGACTGTTCTGTTCTTTAAACCCTTTGCCACCCCAAAGCGTACGAAGTCTTCATTCATCGCCTCCAAAACTCCGTTACGAGTGATACGCGTATATGAAGCTGCGGAAAGAACAGCCAAAGTGATCCACGGGAGAATCATTGCGGTGAGGAAATCGTGCAAGTTTTCAGAGGGTGACGCATAGTGAGGGAACGGCAACCACTGCAACCAGATGACGACTGAAAATAGCACCAGAAGGCCAACATAGAAAGTAGGAAGGCTCACACCAATAGAGGTAATGACAGAGGTCAACCGGTCTTGCCACTTTCCTCGATGCAGTGCAGCGAGCGTGCCTGTACCCACACCGAGCAGCATCCACAAGATGAATGCCCCCAGCGAAAGAAAGGCAGTCACTGGAAACGTCTTACCAATTAACGATGATACACATTCATGTTGATTGAAGGAATAGCCCAATGACGGAGCGGGGCAAGTAAAGGCAATATCACCAGTTCCATAGGTGCGCCCTGTAAAAATTCCCTTCACGAATTGGAAATACTGTTCGTGAATCGGTTTGTCGTATCCCAGGCGCACCCTATTCGCTTCAATCAGTTCTGGTTTGCAATTTTTTCCGCAAGTTAAGGCTGCAGGGTCTGTCGGGAGTAACGCGAATAGTAAGTATGTGAAGAGCGAAACGGCAGCAAGTAGCACAAGCGCGAATAAAAGGCGACGAGCAATAAAAGTGATCAATGCAATCCTCAGGTACGACAACGGGGAATAAAAAAGGGGGGTGCCAACTTTCGCCGACACCCCCCTTTCAAAGAATTACTGCTTTACGTAAAGCTCACCAAAGAGGAATGAACCGCTAGATGACCAGCGATAGGCATTGCCCACCTTAGAGCCCCAAAGATCTTGAGCCTTGGTGAAAGTACCTGGAATTGACCACAACTGATCTACTAAGAACTGATTGAGTGCCTGCCACTTCTTTCCTTGTGCCTTGCGGTCAAGTTCGTTCAAAGCTGCTTTAGTGTCGGTTTCAAACTGCTTGTAGGCCGGGTCATCTCCGTTACGTGTGAGGTTGAAACCGCCTGTGGTGAGGAACAATTCAGGAATCATCGTCGAAGCATTTGGCCAGTCAGGACCCCAGGCTCCGCGGGAGATGTCGTAGTCAGTCTCTTCGTTTTGAACGGTTGGGTAATACTTACTTGGTTCTACGGCAGTTGGCTTAATGACAATTCCGACGGCCTTCAAAGATTCGATCCAAATAGAGACGAGTTTCTGCCATATTGGAGTGTCTGGGTGAAAGAACTTCAAGCCCTCAACTGTTGCCTTGGCATAGACATCGGGACACTTTGTCTTTGCCTCAGCCAAAGCAGCCTTGGCAGATTCAATGTTGGGAGTTCCATCAGTATTGAGTCCTTCGGGCAATTTGCTTGGCGCATAGTCGTCTGCAAGCGCAGGCTTTACAAAGCCATCAGCGAAATCGCCTGTGTAAGGTCCGCCACCAGCCGTACGCAGAGCTTCGCGGTCGAGACCCAAATAAACTGCACGACGAACTTCAACACACGAAACTGTCTTCACGTTGAATGCAGTGAACGATACATATGGGTCGTAATCATCTTGGCGACGATCTTTGAATCGATCATCTGTGAACACAGTCTGAAGATTCTCTGGCTGCAATCCGCCATCTCCTACCGCATATTGGTCGTCTCCGGCATCGGCCATGAGACGCTCGTCGATGACTGCTGGATCTAGTGCAAATTCATAAACAAAAGAGTCTGCATATGCGTTACGGATGGGGTCCGAAGCTTTCGACCAGTTTTCATTACGTACGAGCACCAATGACTTGCCGGGTTCGTACGATTCGATTTTGTATGGTCCAGATGAAACAGGAGCCATATCGTATTTTTCGCCAGTGTCTTTTGCTTTTGGCACCGGACTAAAAGCGAGCAATGTCACTGTGTAGTTAAAGTCGGCAACGATGCGACTCAACGTAAAGGTGATTGTCTTTCCATCTTCGGAGCACGATACTGCTTTGTCGAAAAGCGCTTGCTGATCTGCAGTTGCTGTGTAAGGACCAGGATAGTTGCTGTTTCCATCGGCATCTTGTGGAATATCTAGATAAGAGATTGCATAAGTTGGGCCGTCGACAATGATGTCGGTTGCAAAAACGCGAGATGTTCCGTAAGCAATGTCTGCACAAGTCACTTCAGAGCCATCTTCGTAAGTGGCACCTCCGCGCAGAGTGAATGACCACACTTTTCCACCTTCGGTTGGCGTACCGGTATCGGTTGCTAAGTCGCCTACGAGTTGCGAACCGGCGCTGCCAGGCGCGTATGCATACGAGGTGAGCGCACGCTGCATGGTTGAGCCCACAAATGCCAAATCTGACCCTGTGTAGTTACGTTGTGGGTCGAGGTGAGTGATTTGCTCAAGCTGACTCAAAATGTGAATGGTGCCACCTGCAGTTGGTGTACTTGAATCGGTTCCCGGTATTGCCAACGTGTCAGTTGATGCAGCGGTATCGGAACTGCTACTGGAATCGCTTCCACAAGCGCTAGCGATGAGAGAAGCCGACAAAGCTAATCCCAATAAGCCAATGATTCGACGTTTCATTGTTTCCCCCTCGTATGAATATCTACTACTTGGTAACCATATACCCAAGTGAACACCAGTTGAACGATTCGAACCTCTACCCCAGTTGCTGGCGATCAGACTTGGGGTCAAGTGCGTCACGTATCCCGTCACCCATCACGTTAAAAGCGAGAACAAGCACTATGAGAGCCACCCCTGGCACGAATAGATACGTGGGGTCTGCTCGGTAGTACTTCACAGAATCGCCCAACATGACGCCCCATGAAGCATCTGGAGGCAACAGACCAACGCCGAGGAATGAGAGCGTCGATTCAACTGCAACGTAACCGGGCAAGCTCAGTGAGACGATCACGATGATGGGTGCCCAAATATTTGGCAGCAATTCTTTGAACACCATATGCCAATGCCCTGCCCCGCTTGCACGCGCCGCCTCTACGAATTCACGTTCACGTAGAGCCAGAGTCTGCCCTCGAACGATGCGTGCTACATAGACCCAGCCAAAAAGTGACAGCACAAGAATGATGTACGTAAGACGCGCGGGATTTCCTTCCGGAACCCCAAGCGACTCCAATCGTTGAGTGAACGGACGAGTAAGAGCGATAATGAGCAACAGTGACGGAAAGGCAAGAGTGAGGTCTGTAAACCTACTGATGACAGCATCAATTTTCCCTCGTCGATAACCAGCAACTATGCCTAGTACGACTCCGATAACAGTGGTCAGGAGCGTCGAAACGAAACCGACGAACAAAGAGATGCGAGCACCATAAATTAAACGGGCCAAAATATCGCGCCCTGTGCCGGGTTCAACTCCGAGCAGATGCTTTCGCGACATCGCTCCGAATGGTCCGTTTGGTAGACCAAAGTCATTGAGTGCTTTGCGATCGAGCGTGAGTGGATTAATACCGAGCGCTTTGCACACGAGAGGCGCAAAGAGAGCGATGCCTACAAAGAAGAGAACAACGAAAGAAGCAACTACAGCAACACGGTCACGTCGAAATCGCTCCCATGCGAGGCGACCAGGAGACTTGCTCTCGATGAGTGCGTACTCATGGAGCTCCCCCACAGTCGCTTCAGTTGTGCTCATGCAAGCAAACGGTAGCGCACAATTCGTGCGAACTCGTCGGGGTCGAGGCTTGCCCCACCCACCAATACCCCATCGATATCGGGTTGTTCCATAATCTCGGCAATATTGCTTGATTTCACAGAGCCGCCGTACTGCAGGCGAACGCTTTGTGCGGCTTCAGCGCCAGCTAAAACGAGCACTTCATTGCGAATAGCAGAAATAACGCTTTGCGCATCTTGTGCAGTGGCCGTGAGACCGGTGCCAATTGCCCAGATGGGTTCATACGCAATAACAAACTTGCCAACTTGTTCTGGTGAACGCTGAGCAAGTGCAGATCGCAACTGGCCAAGAACCTTTTCTTCGGTTGCTCCAGATTCACGCTCAGCTTGAGTTTCGCCAACGCAAATGATGGGGGTCATGTTGCACTTCACAATTGCTGAAATTTTCTTGTAAATCGTTTCGTCAGACTCACCGAAAATTTCTCGGCGCTCGCTGTGACCCACAATGACTGTCTTCACACCAAGCTTCGACAGCATTGCTGCAGACACTTCACCAGTGAATGCGCCATTTTCTTCAAAGTGACAATGCTGAGCGCCGAGTTGAAAACGTAATTCATCGGCATCGATGAGTGTCTGCACACTGCGAATGTCGGTAAAGGGAACATTGAGAGAAACGTCTACAACTTCAAAATCTTCTTTGGTGACGAGGTACGCAAGTTTTTGCACAAACTGAATTGCATCAAAATGGTTGTGATTCATCTTCCAGTTGCCACTAATAAGTGGGCGACGAAAGTTAACGGACATTGGGTGCTCCTCGTAATGCAGCCAGACCCGGCAAGTCGCCAAGTTCTAGATATTCCAAAGACGCCCCGCCTCCGGTAGATACATGATCTACTTGATCGTCTAAACCAAACTGTGCGAGCGCGGCGGCGCTATCGCCACCACCCACAACGGTAAATGCTTTTGTGTCGGCAACTGCTTGAGCAACCGTTTTCGTTCCTGCTGCAAAGCGTGGATCTTCGAACATACCCATTGGGCCATTCCAAAAAACAGTACGTGCATCCATGATGACGTCGGTGAATGCGGCAGCTGACCCTGGCCCAATGTCGAGACCCTTCGCACCGTCGGGCAAACGAACTCCAAAGGTGGCGTAATTTCCCTCGGCATCGAGACCAACAATGTCTTCAGGAAGATGAATTTGCTTCGGACCATCAAGCAGACGCTTGCACACAGCTACTTGATCGAGTTCGCAGATGGAACTGCCCACTGGCATGCCCTTGGCGGCGAGAAACGTAAAGCACATTCCCCCACCAATTACCAATGCATCGACAGTAGACAGCAAGGCTTCAATTACACCAAGCTTGTCGCTGACCTTTGCACCACCAAGAACGGCGATGAAGGGTCGCTTGGGATGGTTACGCATTTCGCCTAATACTTCAACTTCGCGTTGCAAGAGGCGCCCTGCAGCTGAGGGCAGAGTTTTTGGTGGGCCAGATACCGATGCGTGTGCGCGATGTGCTGCGCCGAAAGCATCGTTGACATACATATCGAAACCTTGAACCAATTGAGCAACAAATGCTTCGCTATTTGATTCTTCACCGGCATTAAAGCGGAGGTTCTCCATCAACTCGACCCCTGGTGCGAGCTCTTGTAGCCGAGCACGGATAGGCGTCATGGAATACTTGTCGACTGGTTGACCTTTTGGGCGACCCAGATGACTCGCACATACCACCGTTGCTCCTCGTGAAGTAAGCCAATTGATAGTTGGCAATGCGGCACGAATACGAAAGTCGTCGGTAATGACTCTGGCGTTATCGGGGCCTTCCATCGGAACGTTGAAATCGGTACGAACCAGTACACGTTTCCCTGAAACGTCGCCAAGATCTTCTAAGAGGGGCAAACGCGGCATGTTTAACCTTTGAGTTTCTTGCCTACATGCAACGTGAGGTCGACGAGACGATTTGAATAACCCCATTCGTTGTCGTACCAACCAAGCACTTTGACCATGGTTCCCATGCTCATGGTGAGACCGCTATCAAAAACACATGAGTGTGGGTTTGTGACAATGTCGCTCGACACGATGGGCTCATCGGTGTATTCCAAGATGCCCTTGAGTTCGCCTTCGGCTGCTTTTTTGTAAGCGGCATTGATCTCTTCAACCGTTGCAGGCTTCTTCAAGTTTGCAACGAAGTCAGTGACCGAACCGGTAGGAACGGGAACTCGTAGCGATGTGCCGTCGAGCTTGCCTTTCATTGATTCCATGACCAGGCTTGTTGCGCGTGCGGCACCGGTGCTTGTTGGAATGATGTTGATTGCTGCACCGCGAGCACGGCGCAAGTCG